>Ga0210396_10000114_pt1 | contig 139898 bp, 112 predicted proteins | sample IncBWH17OmetaG_FD_155466 | JGI IMG/M metagenome (GOLD analysis project Ga0210396, IMG submission 155466) | Forest soil microbial communities from Barre Woods Harvard Forest LTER site, Petersham, Massachusetts, United States - Inc-BW-H-17-O ...
CCTGAAACCACGTAATCTTCTTCGCCATGGCCTGCAACATCACGTCCTGTACTTTCATCGCCCGCTCCATCGCGGCCCTCAAGCAAGATTCCATGCTTCGCATGGTCTCCTACCCTCACCGCCCGCAAAGCGGACATATCGTGTGCTATCTCAACCGGACATATCATGTGCTAACGACAGGAGAGGCGGAATCGCTTGACAGGGGCGGGTTTTGAGAGTAGCGTGCCGCCACACGTTGGGGCGTGCGGCGCATGACGGCGTGGGACGACGACGGGGAAGCGTCGTTTGTCACGGCGCTAGCGCCGCACCTTCCTTAGAATTGTGACCTCAGAATTGTGACCTCAGGTTCGGTCCGAACAAATTGGTGCTGGTTGAATTCTTCACGGCGTGGCGTTTTCCGGCGCTTGACGTAATCGATAAGCGGGCCTATTTTTCCGCGAGCGTCGACGTTGCGGGCTCACCGCAGTTGTTGGGGAAAGCGCTGCGAAGGTAGCTGGGTAGGGCTATTTCAGGAACGCACCATCGAGTCGCTCTTACCGCTGTCCGGTGGGCGTGTCCACTCAATCGATGATCTTCCGCACGCGGTAATAGAAGCCGGTGCTCTTCTGCCGACGGTCTCCACCATTGCAGCGGCGCGGCGCGTGTCAGCGGCCTTTGCTGGCGCGCGAAGTCGCCGATGGCGGGAATCAGGACCGGTAGCGGTATTCAGGGGAGTCGGAGTTCGGCTTGGATTCGATCTGTTCGCTCACCCACTGCGAAACAGGCGCGCTGCTTTCTCGTCGAGCATTCGTATGATCTCTTTGAAGATCTTGACGAGCCTTTCGGGATCTTGTTCGGTGGCAACCGGGTCGAAATAACCTGTTCTCCTGCATGCCCGAAGGGAGGATTCCTCTGTCCGCACCTGAAGGGAATGGTTCAGAAACGGCACACGACGGCAATCTGGAACGGGAAGCTTGGAAATACAAGACAAGAGCGCGTTACACCGTTCTGATGGCGTTCGATTGGCGCGATGATCAGCAGTTGTTGGCGCGAGTCGCTGTGATTCGATATCCCGCATCGGCGGTTGACGGAAGAGGCGTATCCCTGACCTGCGCTTCCGTGCTAACGTACCAAGGATTAACGCCCGGGCAGAGGCAGCAGCGGGCGACACTTGCTGACCTGCCAGAAGCCCAGGTTAGGGATGATCCGGTTTCGAATGGCCACAGGCAAACCCAAGAAACTGGGCAAGTACGAAGTCCTCGAGATAGTCGGCCGAGGAGAGATAGGAGTGGTCTATAAGGCCATTGATCCCGGAATCGGACGCCTGGTCGCCATCAAGATGATGACAGTAGGGTTTGCCGATGACCCCAAGCTCTTGAAGCGCTTCTATCGTGAAGCCCAATCTGCGGGCAAATTGCAGCATCCGAATATCGTCACGATCTACGACCTCGGCGATGAAGACGGCAACCCCTATTTGGTGATGGAGTTTTTGAAGGGTGAAGACCTGGGCTCCCTTATATCCGCAAGTCGAGCAATCCCCTTAGAGCAGAAGCTCAACATAGTCATCCAGATCTGCAACGCTCTCGGCTATGCCCATCAGCGTGGAGTCGTTCATCGCGACATCAAGCCGACAAACGCCATCGTGCTCAAAGATTTCACTGTCAAGATCGTCGACTTTGGACTTGCGCGAATCGGTAATGAAAAAGTAACGCGACCCGGCCAGATCATGGGAAGCATTCAGTACATGTCGCCCGAGCAGATCAACGCCTCTCAGGTGGACTCACGGACCGATATCTTTTCAGTGGGAGTCCTGCTGTATCAGCTGCTTGCTGGTGCGCTCCCCTTTGACGGCAAAGATAAGGGAGGCATTCTCCTCAAAATCATTCACGATCCTCCACCGCCACTGAGCACATATCTTCGCGCATACCCAGCAGAGCTTGACAGCATCCTCGCGCGCGCTTTGGCGAAAACTCGCGAGGAGCGCTATGCCACGGCTGACGATCTTGCCTTCGATCTCGCGCAAGTGCAGGAAGAGCTCAAACGTGAGAAGGTTTCTGAATACCTTAAGTCGATAGACGACTCGATAGTGAACTCGCAATGGAATCGAGCCAAGGAGCAGATTCTTGAGGTTCTAAAGATCGACCAGCAGAATACTCACGTTAACGATTTGCTGCGGACAATCCAGCAACGGATCGAGGCTCAGCAGCGCAGCGAACAGGCGCGGGAGTTTCGACTGCAAGCCGAGCAAGCCCTTGCTCGGGACGAACTGGGCGACGCTCTCCAATTTCTCGACCGAGCTGTCGAGCTGGATCCTCACGGTAAAGATCTCCTGGAAGTCCGCAACTTAGTTGCGAAGAGGAAAGCAAGGGCGGAACAGTTTGCGGCTTTGCTTCAGCAAGCCGAATCCGCTCGTGATAGTGGGGAACTGGAAGACGCTCAGAAAGCCATAACCGAGGCTCTAGCGCTTGATAAAGATAACAGCGAAGCCAAGGCGCTGAACGCGATCATCACCCGCGAGATTGCCGAACAAGACAAACTGAAGCAGGTCCAAAACTACCTCGATGGAGCCCGGAAACGCCTCGCTTCGCGCAGCTTCACTGCTGCCATAGACATGCTTAAGAAGGCGGAGATGTTGTCCCCGAACGCGCCGGGCGTAAAAGAGCTCGAGAATCTTGCTGTCAGCGGACAGGGGCAGGAAAAACGTCGCAAGCAGATCGAGCGGTTCAATGCGGAGATTGAGGATGCCCTGAGTCGGGACGACTTCGCTCTCGCCTGTTCGAAGGCTACGGAAGGGCTGCAGCTATTTCCCGAGGAACGCAGCCTACTCAAACACAAAGGCCTTGCTGAAAAACAACGCGAGGCGAGCGAGAAGCGGGCGTACGTGGAAGGACAAATCGCGGCCGCGCACCGATTACTCAATTCAGCGGATCCCGATCAATCCTTGACCCCTCTTGAGGAGGCCCTAAAGAAATACCCGCAGGAGACACCTCTGCTTTCCATGCTGTCCGTGGTGAAAGAGACGCTCGACCGCCTGCGAGTGGAACGCAACAAAGCAGAATGCTGCAAAAGAGCTAAGGACGCGCTGCGGCGGAAAGCATACGACGAAGCGATTCAGATTCTGAATGAGGGACGCAAGGAAATCGTATCAAGCGATCTGGACGACCTTCTTCAATTTGCTCAAGAAGAGGCTTCCAGTTACGCCACCCGAAAGAAAATCGACGCGGTCGCCGACCAGGCTCATCAGCTCGTTTCTGCCCACGAATACCAGCGTGCTATTGACCTGCTGGAATCTGTCCTGAAAGAGCTTAACGACGAAGAGCTCACTATCATTTTGGCGGATGCCCGTCGTCACTTGGAGGAATTCAACCAGCAAATCAAGGAAGCGATTGGCAAGGCAGAACGTCTGCTTCGACACGATCGTTATGGTGAGGCTGTAAGATTTCTGGAAGGACAATTCGAGCAGTGTGGCGAATCTCCGGCGTTGGCGGCTTTTCTGGACCAGGCGCGATATCAGCTTAGGTGCGTACAGAAGTTTTCAGTCACAAAGGAGAATGTTCGGGACGCCATCGGCCTGGATGATTTTGACGGCGCAAGCACAATTTTGCGCGGGTTTCGTGAGCAATTTGGTGACACGCTGGACGCCGGACTTCTGCAGCAAGAGATTGAAACGGCGCGCTCGCGTGTGGCCATCGCCGCTATGGAAAAGGCCCTCAGTGATGCCCGCGTGCTCTTGATGGTGCGCTCATTCGAGTCGGCTAAAGGCATCCTTGACAGTGTCGCGAAATGGAGCAGTTACGCCACACCAGAGCTTCAGGAACGGTATGAGTCGCTGCAAGCGGTAGCCTTGGAAGCCAAAGCAAAGCACGCGGCCAGCGAGTGGGCGCAAAAGTTAAATCAGGCACGCATGGCCGAGCAGGTCACCGCTTCGCGGGTGGAAAGCTCCGAAGACGGCGGGGCGGTCAACTCGGGGACCAATCCCACCCGCGCCGTGAGCCGCACCCAACTCGAAGCTATCCTCGGACAGGTCACGCAGATCGCAGGCCGTTACGCGAACAACCAGCGGGTGCAATCTGCTATCGATGACCTAAAGCAAAGGTTGACCATAAGCATTGCCGCGCTGCAGGAGGAAGGGGCTTCAGCGGATCTGCCGAAGGCAAACACAAGCGGAAGCGACGAGACGGGGACAATTCGCAGATGCCGCCCAGGAGACGGCACAAGTATTCGTCCATAACCAGGGATATCATGAGGCGGTGGAACTGCTGGAGACCGTGGCTTCATGAGGCCCGGTTCTCGCGCTGTGTTGCCGCCCCAAGTCACCATCGGGACTTACCTGGGCCAGCAGGGCTGATCTCTTAAGCCAGCCGCTCAATACACGAATTCTGCTGCAGATGAAAAATTGCTTCTCAAAGTTGCGGACAAGCGAGATGGGTGTACAATCGCTGTCGCTTTTTTGAGATCAAAAACGGGATTCCGTCACACGTCTCTCACCAACCGGAACTTCATCATTGCCTACGCTCTTCTCGTTGGGTTGCCAATTCTGGGACTGGTGGGAGTTCTGAGGGCTGGCCGCAACCTGATCGTCCCAATTTCACTGGCTGGCGTCTGGATGTTCGACTGCGACGCCAGCCGCTTTGCAGTAATGCCGTGTGGAACATCTGTCTCGTGGCTTGGTGAGTGTAGGCTCAAGCAAACCAGGTCGCGGTGAGCCCGCTTTCCCCCAGTCGGGAATCGGTGAAGTGGGGTCCTAGTAACTTTCAGATGTTGATCACGAGGGAAGAGGTATGCATCTCGACTTCGCCTTGATGCATTGGATCAATCAGTTCGTCGGGCGTTGGCCTTGGTTCGACTTAGCCGTCTACCATGTCAGTGGCTCGGAATTTCTTAAGGGCATCGCCATTGTCACGGTGTACTGGTATTTTTTGTTTGAACGTGCCAATCAGGAGACGGAGCCAAAAGAGGTCGAAGCGCGCGCTACTCTTCTGACGGTTTTGATACTGGTGGTCCCGGCGATGGTGGTGGCTCGGGGCCTTGCACGTCTGCTCCCATACCGAGAGCGGCCATTTTTCGATCCAGGTCTGCATTTCCAATGGCCATACCATGTAGATGCCGACCAATTCATTCGCTGGAGCTCCTTTCCGAGCGACCACGCCGCTCTGTTCAGCGCTTTGGCGATGGGTTTATTTTTTCGAAGCAAGCGTGCCGGCGCCGTGGTGTTTGCCTATGTCATGGCGGTCACCTTCTTCCCTAGAATTTATATGGGTTATCACTGGCCAAGCGACATTCTGGCGGGCTTTGTGCTGGGTATCTTAGTCGCATACGTTGCCCTGATTCCAACAGTGAAGAGTTGGTCCAAACGGCTGTACGAAGAATGCAATAAGCACTCTGGATTGTATGCTGCATTGTTGTTCCTTTTGACCTACGAAATCGGAACGCTATTCAATGGCCCACGTTTGTTGCTTACCTACTTAGGTTCCTTGCTCAAGAGGTAGGGTATGTCTTGGGATCATTGACCGCGTTCATCGCCGCATATCGTGCCAGGTGTCTAGTTAAGAGGCCGACGCTGCTGCCATAGTAGTCGAAACTGCCAGCCGGGGTTTAGATTCAGTCAAGCAGGTGCGCAAGTTCAGCGCTAGAACGAAAGCCTCGATGATTACCGAGCACCAGATCAGGGTGGCGGCGCTGGCTGTGCCAGCAACGGCGAAGCGGAGCAGATTCGCGGCAAGGTAAGCGCAGAGCCGAATTCGCATATAGTGGACGCCCATCCCGCGTATGAACAGGTAGCCCGCCGACAGTTCACTCAGGGACATGACCACACAATAACCAATCCATGCGGGCAAGATGTGGGCCACCTCGGCCAATTCCGTCCCGCCGAATTTTCCATGCATGTACACCATCCGCAGGAGAGGAAATCGGAACGCACAAGCCGCGACTGCGAACGATAACTGCAGCGTGGCATGGACCACTAGCCAGCGTCGGAACACGGTCGGCCTTTCTTTGTCCTCTGCCGAACAGAGACGCCCCTGGACTAAGGAAGTCAGCGGCATCGAAAGCAGACTGTAGCCCAGCATTCCGATTCGCATCGCGCAGTTGTTAGCAGAGATGACGCCTGTACCAAGGCGGGCCAGAAAGTACAACAAGAGGGACTGATTCGCAATAAAGCCGGCATTCTCCACCGCCGAGGCTGTGAGCTGCCGCAGAAAATGACGGCACTCCGTAACCTGCCAAACCGCAAATATGGAAGAGTCCCCTCGCAGCAATTGCTGCGATTTCCCAATGCGAACAAGTGAGTACAATCCGACCAGCGCAAAACCTGCGGTGAGGGATACGGGCAAACTGAGGTTGCTGAGCCGCCCTATCGCGTAACTGCCAACCAGCACGACAGTCATAATCAGATATGGGAGTCCGGGGAGACTCGTCGCCCACAGGTTCTGTCCACGAGCGGAACAGATCCCTTTCCAGATTCCGATCCAAATGATTGGAAGAAAGCAAGCGCCGAGAAGAACAACCGTGTTGCGAACCTCCTTCGTATCGGTGGTGTGAATCAGTTGTAAGAGGTAGGGAGCGCAGACCACCATGAGCACCGTTAGAAGCGCGCCGAGTGTACAGGTATAGAACAACAGTCCCGGCAGCCATTCGACGTTGCCCGAACGCCGCCGTGCGTTTTCGTAGGCGGGAGTAAAAGCCAGCGAAAAAGCTCCAAACATGAAGCTCGCAAGCGCAAGAGGAAACTGCTGCAGTCCAAAGTAGGCGTCGGTAACTGCCGAGAGCCCGAACTTCGCCGCGATGAACGCTTCTCGAGCAAAGGCCGACAACTTAAAGATGCCGCCGGTCGCCAGTGATATCACCAGCAGAGCCGCGGAGCCGGAGGCGTAGCGAGAAAGTTTCTTTAAGTATTCCATGTGAGTCCTCAGGCGTTTAAGCGAGGCAATATGATCGAGTCGTTCGAGTTGAGCGCTTCCAGGTGGTACGAAGCGCGAGCGTCCGCGACATCATTAGACTTGACCTGGTTCAACACCAGACCAATGACATTGGCGCGTGCGCGAGACAGAGCCGACATGGCGTCCGATACTTGTTTCGCGCCAGTTTCGGCGGCCTTGGTCAAAAGCAATACACCGTCGGCGACCCCAGCCAATTCTTGCGCTTCCGAGGCGGCAAGAACCGGAGGCGCATCCACCAGGACCAAATCGAAACCCAGGCAGAGTTTGGCCATTACCGCAGATGCCCTCGTACTGATGAGATCGGCGGCAGTTCGCGACATCCGCCCAGCGGGCATCAGAGATAACCCCGGCTGCGCCAACTGGATGATTGCGTCGGCGCAGGATGCTTTGCCCTTTAGAACGTCGGTAAAACCAACGCGGCTATCGACTTTAAATTTCTTGGGAGTTGAACACACCAGCAAATTAGGATCGAGGCTTGGGTGGCTGAAGTTGGCATCTACTAACAGCACCCTCTTGCCCGTTTTTGCATAGGCCAGCGCCAACTGTGCCGCGGTGGTCGAGGTGCCTTCGCCTGGCACCGCGCTTGTGATCACGAGGTTTCGTATCGGCCGATAACTGCTCACGCCGTTGAGCGCGGCGCGCAGGTTCCGAATCGCCTCTGTATAGGCTGCATTCAGCTTAGCCGAAAAAGCGGAATCCTCTGCAAGGCCCTTTTTGGAAGAGATACCTAGCAGACCTTTCGCGAGCGGTATTTCGGCAAGCACGTCAACGCGAAGTTGACTTGCGGCCTCTTCCCCATCGGCAAAGCTGTTGTCGAATACACTGGCGAAAACCGCAAAGAGAATACCCAGAATGCCGGACAGAATTACCGCCACAGGCAGGTTAATGAACAGTTTCGGAAAAACAGCGTCGCGCGCCGGCAGTGCCTGCGCGGCGAGCAGCACCGTGGCGTTCTGGAACTGCTGGTTGATGCCGGCCAGCCTTGTTCGCGTCGACAAGTCATCGTAGATCTTCTTGTCGTTGTCCGCTTCGCCCTTCAGCTGTTCATACTGGTAAGTGCGGGATTTAAGACTGTCCGCTTCTGCCTTGGTCTCTTGCAGGACGCTGGACAGGCGCTTCTCTCGTCCCAGTGCCTGCTGGTAGTCCGCCGCCGCTCGCTCTTTGGCCCGTGCTCTGAGTTCGTTGACCTGGGCCTCCACTTCCTGTACTTGTTTCTGTGCCTTCACGTATTCCGGATGACCCTCGGCATAATAGGAACGCACCGAAGTGAACTGCTGGCGCGCCACATTCAGACGCTGGAGAGCTTCGCTCAGCATTGGATCTTGCGCCGCCGCCTGGGCTGCCTGTGCAGAAGCGAGGGTGTTAGAGTTGTCAACCTGCGCCAGGATGGCTTCACGACGGATCCTCTCATCCTGGGCCGCCGTAAGATCCGTATTCAGCTGGCTTAGGCGAGCACTCACGATAGTGACCCGCTGCTCCGGATCTACCATGTTCAGTTCTTTTTCATACTCGGCCAACTGCTGAGCCGAGGCTTGCATCTTCGAGCGCAAGTCGGACATGTCCTGGGCGACGAGTGTGGAGAGCTTTTCATACGAACTTTTTCCTGTATCGTTAGCATGTTCGGACAAGGACTGCGCCACGGCATTGGCCACATCGGCGGCAAGTTTCGGGTCGTGGGCACGATAAGAGATGCGTATCAGATAAGAGCTGGGCGAACGCGTCACTTTGAGAGAATCCAACCGGATTGGCGCTGGGCCGTTCTGCTGCGAGGTGCTTTTACGGTTGGTCGATTTCGCCGGCAGCAGCTTGTACCGTTCAACCACTGGTCGGAGGACCGGATCCGATAGAGCCAGCTCGATCTCGGTCGCGATCACCTGGTCCATATCGTCGACGGACGAAACCTGAGCTGCCTCCTGGCCCACCACACCGCCCGCGGTGTGGCGCTCGACTTTGACCAGAGCTGTGGCTTCATAAACCTTTGGCACAACAAGCTGAACCCCAACGGCAGCGAGGATTGCAACCGCAACGAATGCGAGCAGTTTCCATTGCTGCCGGCGGATGACCTTGATCAATTTGGATAGAGACGCGTTGCCGTCGATTGGGCTCATGTCCATCAACCCAGGAGCCACTGGCACGGGAATCTGTGCGGGAACTGGCTTCGGGGAAGGGTAGGGAGAAATCCTGTTCGGGATGCTCGCCTCCAGCGCGAACTCCGTCGATCCTGGATACGCTATCCGATTGGTTAGTTCTAGACTTTGGTCCTCTACGGGCATCGGGGTCGGCGGTTCGTCGTTCTCTAGAAACACAAGTTCGCTGGCGCCAATACGAATCTTGTCTCCGTGTTGCAAGACTTTCTCGCGTATCGGGACCCCATTCACAAAACTGCCGTTTCGGCTACTGAAATCCGTGATCAGGAACGAACCGTTGTCGGCCTTCACGGCGCATTGTTTGCGGGAGACCGCTTCGTCTACTAAGGAGACCTCACATTTTGCTTCGCGGCCGATCACGATCTCTTCTTTGTCTAGCCAGACAATCATGCCCTTGTTGGGACCGGTAATGATCACCAGCCTGGCTTCCGTGCGCAGTTTGCGCCGCGCCTCGTCCGTTGACGCTGACGGCAGTCGTCGCCTCGGAGGAATGATTTGAGTGAGACCTTCCAGATTCATCTCGGGAGCTTCGGAGTAAGCCTTCCGTTCATTCATCGCGTTTTTACCGTCCACCAACTCATCTTTTGATTCCGTGCAGACCATGATTTCCTCCTTGCCGCTAAGACTCATTGCAGTTATGGGACCAATCCTTTTGTGAGGACCGCTTGGCTCAAGCCGACCATACCCTGGAGAATTGAGGCAAGATGAGGCCCGCGGCTTGCCGGAACATAGAGAATGTCGTTTGCCTGAAGCGGAACATCAGCTGCTTTCCTGTGCAGGATGTCCTGTAGCGGGATCGCGATTTCCTGGCGCTGGTTGGCTCCTGCCACCATGCGATAGACATAGGCCTGTTTCGTGCTATTGGGGAGAGTGCCTTGCGACAGAGCCAAAGCCCGAAGTACGGACGAGCCTTCCATGTCGTTGATTCGGTAGAGGCCCGGCAATTTTACGTTGCCTGTAACAAACAGTTTGGCAGCCTCGGGAACGCTGACTTCTTCGCCACCGTGCAGGGAGATATTCAGATTTCGGTCCTCCCCGGAGAGCAAGTCCTTGATCGGGATCGAAGTCGAGTTTCTCTTCCCCGTCGTTTTGTCGAGACTCGAGACTATGACCTCAGCTCCAGCATCGGGAGCAATCCCGTGAGCGCGCGCGATGGCATCCAGCAACTTGAGATCGCCAGTTGCCTGGATGATGACCGGCGTGTTTACCGCTCCCGCTACTGTGACTTGGCGACTCTTGTACTCGAGCACCGCTGCCGACACGATGGGCGCCACCAGAATGCGGGCGTGGACCAAGGCGTCGGCAACCGCATTCGCGATGGTGGTAGGCGTCAGTCCAATAACCGATATGGGCTTAGGGACCAGCGGTATCGATATATCGCCGTCGTTCGAGACCCGGTAGCTGCGCGTGAATTCGGGAGAGCCGGTCACGGTGACGTAGATGAGGTCTCCGTTGCCCACCGGTTCATCGCCGACGTTGGCCGCCCATACCTGCGAACTTTGAGTCGAATCGCTTGGCTGCGCAGCCTGGTTGGGCTCGGACTGGGCGGCTGCCCCAAGGGGCGCCAGGCTGAGAATCCAAAACGCTACTAAAACGCGAGCTTGCATCACATCACCTCTTCTCGAGAGTTTTGTCATTTGCCTAATAAGCGCCATCGCCGGTGAGCACAACCGTTACTGTCCTGGCTAGCAAGTAAATGTCCATCCAAAAGGACCAGTTGCGGACGTAGTACGAGTCATAGGTAATCCGTTCCGTATAGGTCGTGTGATTGCGTCCGGACACCTGCCAGAGTCCAGTCAGGCCCGGAATTGCCTTGGTATACAGGGGATAGGCTTCTTTGTATTTGGCGATTTCGTCGTGCACGATGGGCCGCGGACCAACCAGACTCATCTCCCCCTTGACGATGTTCCAGAGTTGGGGCAATTCATCCAAGCTTGCCTTTCTGAGCACCTTCCCAATTCGAGTGATGCGCGGGTCGTTTCGAAGTTTTTGGTTTTCCGCCCACTCTTTTTGCAGTTCGGGGCTGTTTGCCAGCGAGCGTTGCAGAACTTCGGCGGCGTTCCGCACCATCGTTCGGAACTTCCAGATATGAAAGGTGCGGCCGTCCTGTCCTAATCTCTTCTGGGAGTAGAACACGGGGAACCCCGATTCCACTCCGATCAGAAGCGCGATCACGGCCATCAAGGGAAGCACTAGCGGCATCAACGCCAAACAGAAAGCCAAGTCGATCGCTCGCTTCGCGATGCGAGAACCGGCGAGGAGCAAATTATTTCGGACTTGCAGCCCGCGAACCCCCATCCGATCTTGCGTATAGCCCCCCACACTTCCGAGGAAATCGGTATCTGGAATCACGATCAGATGAGGGAAAGCTTCACCAGCGCGTTCGAGTACTTTGACAAATTCCGACTGGGAAAAGTCCGGAGCGACCACAACGGCGTGCTTTACACCCCTGAACACCATCCCGTCCAGCGCCCCGAAGTCGCAGACTGGAATTTCTTCCAGTTGCTCGTGGGAACTGCGATCGGCAACGATCGCGATGGGGCGAAAGCCAAGGCGCGGATCAGCCTTGAGCTTGCGCAGCACCGACAGCGATTGGTCTCCGTCCCCAAACAATACGATCGGATAGCCCCACCAAGCGCATCGGGCGCCGATTCGCCTGGTTATGCCTCGAGTCGTGGGTATCACCACGCAGGCGCCGACAAAAGCGGCCAGGCAAAATAAATGTGAACTCAGAGGCGCTCGCTTCAATCCGAGTGCCACCGATAGAAAACTGAAGGCGCCGGCATTTGCCAGCGAGATGCGCCTGATCTCGTCTACCGGGCTGATACTGACTCCCGGATATACATCGAAGAACCAATAGAGCATCAGAAACAGCGGCAGGAGTGGCCAATACTGCAGCCACTCATTGGGCCGAGCGTATCGGGAGACGTAAGGATTGGCCCAAAATGTTCCCAGCAGCAGCGCGAATCCCAAAATGTCTCCTGCGACAATGAGGAGCGCTGAAAGCCTGGGGTTGCTGGGGTTGAGTATGGTTGGGGCTGAAGCGGGTTTCCTTACTAGAACGGCAGCGATGGACATTGTCTTAACTCCGCAAGCTTTTTTCCGCGCAGCCATAGGAAAAGCACGGGCGCTGCCACCTTGGCCAGAGTTCATCCACCAGACTGTGGAAGTCGCTTATCCTCAATTTGCTCAGGCATGTACGAACTGAGCGCGGGAGTCGAGGTCCGGCAGATTTGCGGGTAAGGCCTGGTCGACCTATCCACGAAGATAGGGTCCGCGTAGCCGATCGCTTAGTGCTGGGAACAACCGAGGTGGAGAGTTCCTCGCTATCGCGAACGGGTGGCAAAGGTACGGCCCGTTGCTCGCGGCTACAACTGGCGACGGCACGGCTGTCCTGCATGCTGCAGCGGAATTAGCGGACGTTTTCGTAGAGACAGAATCGGGGGAAATCGGTGACGTGCGTCCGGAGCGAAACTTGGGGCATCCCGACAGCGCGTCGGTGGGCAAAAACGTGGGTCGTGGAGTCCTGTACCGATTCAACTTCTGGCGTGGGATGGGCCCGGCCTGTTCTCGCCTGGCGTCTTTAGCTCCGACCTGCACGCACCAGGGATGGAGAGCTCTGGCTTAAGATGGTTCAGTTTCCGCGCCGCCCGCATAGCGCATCTGCTCCCGTTTGACTTCTTCCAACAGTGCACTGACCGCACCCTTCAGCTCCTCATGATGCTTCCGCAAGCCAGGCGGGGCCTTGTCGAGAAGATCGTCAACCGACTGCAAACTTGTCAGTGCCTGGCCACCGATCAAGCGGACCAGGTCTTCCACTTCACGCAGCGTTGCCGCCATCTTCTCGTGAATCGCGTGGGCTTCTTGCCTATCGATATCCGCTTCCAGCTCCCGCAATTCTGCAGAGTCGCCCAAGTCGTGACGGGCTGCAGTGAGCTGAAGCCGGGCCTCGTTCCAGTTGCCTGACGACAACGAGGCCCTAATGGCCATGGCTGCCTTACCGATCGCGGCTGCTTTCTGTTGCTGTTGCCGAGCTTGCTCCAAACGGGATAGGAAGCTGGGCTCTCGGCCGTAGGTGGCAGCCTTGACCTCCAGACAAGCGGCAGCGTCGGCCGGTCTGCCTTCCTCCAATAAGTGGTCAGCCGTCGCAATCAATTCGTCCAATTCTTGGCGATAATCTTTCCATTGTCGTCGCGCGCTGGCAGCGAGAATGCGCAAGTCCTCGCTGGACAATTCTCGTGCGGCGGAGTCTAGGAATTCGGTGGCCCGCGCGTACTCGCTGCTGGCGATCAACCGCTGTGCTTGGGTTGCGGCGGCATCTACTTTCTGCTGCCGCTCGAAACGAGTCTCTTCCTCCCTCGCCAACCGCAGCAATTCATCGAAATCACTGCTTTTCATCTCCGATTTGGCCGCTTCGAGGAGTTGAACTGCTTCGGCGTAGTTCTTACGTTTCAAGGCGTCTTCGGCCTTCGCCGTAATTTCGGCTCTGCGGCGCTCTGTCTCTTCGCGCTGGATGAGCGCCCGGACGAGCGCCATCAGCGACTCCAGTTCGCCCTCTCCGGGAGATCTCCGGCAGGCGGCGTCCACCATGGCCAGCGCATCCTTGTTCCTACCCGCTGCCAGCAGGGCGCGAGCGCCAGCTACTTGTTGGGCTACCCATGCTCGATGTCCGACCTGCTGTTGCGCCCGCGCTTTCGGTTGCGACAACTCGCCTTCGTTAGGAAATTGCTGGACCGCGGCTTGTGCCGGCTTGCATGCGAGAGAAGGATCTGACCCGTCGAGCGCGCCGAGAATCTCAGTCGCGGATCTTTTCACCGCTCGTCTTCGTTGCTCCTGCTCGTGGCCAGAGGCAACCAAGGCCATTAGATCCCGAATGCCTGAAGCCGCGGGATTCAGATTCTCGGCCTTCTTTACAGCTTTCAGCGCATCCGCGAATTTGCGTTCAGAAATATGTCGGCGCGCAAGCGCGAGCAGTTCCTGCACCCGTCGTTCCTGCTCGTGTTTGGCAACTTTATGAGCAATCTGAACATTGAGGAACTTGGCGCGTGGGGCGTCTGGGTCCAGCTCAAAGGCTTCGTCCACCGCGCGGCTCGCGCCTTCCAAGTCCCCGGCAGAGTACGCTCGCTCGGCGCGGCTCAGCACATCATTGAGCTTTTCCATGCGGGCACGCGCTGCAATCGCCTGATCGCGCCCGGCATGCGGCTCTCTATTGCTGTTGTCTAGCCGCACTGCTTCTTTCTGAGAGCCCTGTTTCTTGGCGATTGCCTGCACCACCTGGCGCATGAGTTGATTGGCACGCACGTGCTCGCGGTCGATTTGTAGCACATTGAGTAGCTCCTGCCTGGCGCGGTCCAACTCGCCGTCGTGCATCAGTCGCTCCGCCCGACTGATGTGTTCGCCGAAAAGATTGCTCTTGAGGTGTTCTTCGACTTCCAGCAAATCGAAGGAGAATTCGCTCGCCGATGAATAACGGTCGTCCCGTTCCTTAGCCAGCGCGCGCGCGATGATATGGTCGAGCGCGGGGGAATACCCCTTAATGAACTGACTCAGAGGCGGAGCAGGACTGCCGACGATCTGTTTGAGCGTCTGCGCGATTCCACCCCCCGCGAAAGGAAGTTTCGACGTAAGCAACTGGTAAAGGACCACGCCGGTGGAGAAGATATCGCTGCGTGCGTCCAGGTCCACGCCTTTGATCTGTTCTGGGGACATGTAGTGGACCGTGCCTATGAGCTCGCCGGCACGGGTGTGGCGGGAATGTACCAACCGGGCCATGCCGAAATCGACAATCTTCACGGTTCCGTCCACAAGGACGACGATGTTGGCTGGCTTGATATCGCGATGGATAATGCTCGGCTGGCGTGAGTGGGCATATTCCAGACCGCTGCAGACCTGCCTGACGTAGCTGATCTTTTGCAGCATAGTCAACGTTTTTGTCGACAGCATCGACTCCAGACTCGGCCCATCGAGGTACTCCATCACAAGGTATGGCCTGCCCTCGAAGTCGCCCAGGTCGTAAACGACGACAATGTTGGGGTGGCGAAGGCTGGCGGTGAACTGGGCTTCGCGGTAGAAACGCTCCAACTCGCTGTGCTGGGCCGCTCCGTTCACTACCTTGATCGCTACGAGCCTGCCCAGAGCACGGTCTACGGCCTTGTAGACGACACCCATTCCCCCTTTACCGATGAGGTCCACAACGTCGTACTTACTAATCTTCTTGGGAGCATCCGCTTTCATCACAGAACGTCCGGCGGTCAAATTGAGATCCCGGCTCCGATTTCAAACTCGGGCTGCGCTGTGAAATTCGCCGAATACCCAAAATGCAATTCGGGAATTCACGAACGTCGCATCGATCACAGAATACGCCTGCGCCCGGCCTTATGCTGACGGCAATTTCCTGCCCGTTCTGCAAACCTGACGAACCCGCTACGCTGTCGGTTTTATGAACGCAACGTCAGCCTAGGACTGCTCAGGGAGAAACAGCTTGCAGTGCGGCGGCCTCGACTATCCATGCGGATAGATCACCCAGGCCGAAAGTTAGCAGATCGGATTGACTCGCTAAACTCGCCCGCGGTGCCGAGCTTTCCAGATCAATACAGTCAATGGGTTCGCAGACGCATCACACGCCTTTCCGTCTGGCAACGGACTTGCCTTAGTCAAATGCGATAGCAGGCGGCGACCAGCAACGCCGGCTCCCATTAGGCGATTTTATGAACTTGATGTTGCGGAGTACCGAGTATCGCGGGGATGCTGCAGACGTTGCGAACTTCCTTTTTTTCAACTGCACCGAGGCCATTCGACGCCCAGTATGGATTCGCGAGCGTGAACGCCTGACGGTCGGGGCCCCTGGCTATGTCAGAAATCGAAACAGCGCTGCTCCAACAATCTGCAGCGGGTTCCAAGTTATGAGTTCTGCCTCTAATCCTGCCACTCATCCTGCCTTTCATCCTGCCTAGTATCCTACCTATACAAGCGGGAGCGGCCTCTGGCCGCTCCCGCTCCTGCCCTTCAACTCTCTTTATGCAAGGCGCAGCGGCGAGAGCTGCTGAATAGCTAGCTGGCTGCTTGCTTGTCGGCTGAGGCCGAATCCGGCTGTTGCGACTCGGCCTTATGTATACCTTGACGTACAAGATCTGCGAAGAGTTCGAATAGGTCCGGATCGATGGCGCCAGCGGCCACCTGGGCACGCAAGATCGCGAGGGCCTCCTCCGGACTGAAGGCTTTTTTGTACGGTCGGTCCGAGGCGGTTATCCCGTCGAAGATGTCAACGATCGTCAGCATGCGTGTCTGCCAGGAAATATTGTCTGCCGAGAGTCGGTGCGGATAGCCAGAGCCGTCGAGCTTTTCGTGATGGGCGCCGGCTATAGGAATGACACCACGGATCTCCGGCGTCCACGGTATCTGGCTGAGGAAGCGCACCGTATACATTACGTGGTCCTCCATTTGAGCACGCTCGAGCGGGTCCAGCGAGCCTTGAGGAATCGAGAGCAGGCGGATTTCTTCGTCGGTGATCAACCGTTGGGAAATGCCGTTCAGATCGGCATAAGTACGCGCTGCGGCGTCAGCCAGACGGGGACGCACGGTTTCCGGAGCGGACGAAGGCAGATTACATTGCAGTACGTAGTCCCAGAGCGCATCAAGCTCGGTGCAGTATTTCTGAAAACGGACGTCGGCTTCCTGTGCCGCCTGATTGTAGGCGTGCTCTCCGTGGGCCAGCAAAAGCTCCAGTTTCGCTCGCAGCAACTCAGTCTCTGAACTTCGCTTGGCAAACAAGAACCGATGGCGCAGCAGTTCCAGTTGCGCAGGATAGAGCTTCTCCTTCTTCAGCAGTATGTCTTCGCGAACGCCGACTTTGCCGAAATCGTGCAGCAGGGCTGCATAGCGTAGCGCTTTTTTTTGGGTGGGCGTGAAATGAATGTGGGCGAGCGGTCCTGTTGTAGTGCGATTGACTGCGTCGGCTAGAGCCAGCGTCAGCCGGGCTACCCGGGCAGAGTGCCCGCAGGTTGCGGGGTCGCGCTGTTCAATGGCGACCACGGAAGCCCGTACAAAGCCTTCAAATAAATTTTCGATGGAGGCTAGCAGCCGGCTGTTCTGAAGTGCCACAGCCGCTTGGCTTGCCAGCGATAGGAGCAACTTTCGATGATGCAGTGTGAACGGAACCACCTGCTCGGCCGCGGCAGCATGGGAAGTCAGTTTGGCGCCAGGATCGCGTTTCGAGTTGATCAGTTGCAACACACCGACGACTTCGCCCTTGTCGTTGCACATGGGCACGGCCAAAATCGACTTGGTCCGGTAGCCCAGCTTCGCGTCAAAATCATGATTGATCGTATAGGGGAGTCCAGGAGGAACGTCGTAGGCGTCGTCCAGTTGAACACTCTCCCCCGTCAATGCGACGTGACCAGCGATGGAGGCATTGCTGATCTCCACCTTTGTTTGCTCGAAAGGAAAGGAAACGGTGTCGTTCTGTGCCCACAGAAACCTTAACGCTGTCGGGCGTGAAGTGACATTCGGCTTCCACCAGTCAATTTCACGTTCCTGAATCGAACCGGTAATCGCCGAGTGTGACTTCGGCGAGCTAGACCAGAAACCGTCTTGCTCGGCTTCTACAAAATAGATCGAACCGGCGTCGGCAGCAGTCATTTGGCGCGCCCTGGACAGAATCATCTCCAGCAGCTTGGGGATTTCGTGCTCTGCCGACAACGCCACACCGATACGGTTCAACTCGTCAATTTCAGCGGATGCGATCCTCAATTGTTCTGCAGATTGATGATGAAGATTCTCGCGACGAATGTCACACAGGGCGTTCTCGATCATCCGCCCCACGAGTGGAATCGGTGTGGACGGCGGTAAGTAGGCGAATACAGTGGCATCCAACCGCGGATCCTTGTAACACGCTTCGCTGAGAGCGATGATCCGCACCGCGCCCAGCGGTAAATTTGCCGAGTTTTCAGCCAGCGCCTGTTCCGCGGAGACTACCAATACTTGTCCGGCAACAGATCGAAGCGTTGGATCTTCCAAGAAAGCCGGCCTAAGCTTTAGTAAATCCTCTATTACGACGCGAGCGACCAAATCCCCGTCTAAACACGATATCCCTGTGTGTTCTTTATGTGTATCGGTCGCAGAGTAGTCGGCCCATGCGGACATAAGATCTTCACGTCCTCTGCCGTATCGTAGGCTTGACTTGGCTTGTCCAAGCAAAGTCGTGCGGTCATTCTATCGAAATACATTCGCAGACGTGTAGGATTTTGGCGCTGAAGTACTGCGATCAAGTTTGCGCCTGAGATCCCCGGAAGATATGGATTGCTAAATGACCTTGGCGCGTCAATCTTCCGAACCAGCCTCTGGCCTTAATGTTCGAGGTGTCAGGAGATGTGCGACTCCGGTCGCCAGGTAGGCGGGATTGTCCCATCCCTGCGCGCCGCACTCCTATTGGTGAGCCTCGCATGTCATTCACCGGACGGACGTTACGTTCTTAATCTGCGAACTGCATCGGTTTGGTGCTGCCAACAATTGGCGTGCCGGGAGGGCCAACAAAGTTCGCATTGAGTGACGTGACAAATATGAACTGACGTCAGTAGGGCCAACCGAGAAAGGCGCACGTGTTGCGCTACACAGCGGAACAACACGGGTTGTGTGGCATACTCTCTCGGTCAGGAAGAAGGTGAGTTTGTGTGTAGCTGTTGAAAAAACCGGTTTCTGGTGAAGGCACGTGACCAGAAATGAACACGCGACCAGAGAATCGTTTGTAGGGCATCCTGGCGCGATGCGATTTTCGTTGATCTTTCGTAAAAGGTTTTTCGACACGTGTACTCACGCAATCGATTCACGATTAGGGAACCAAGGAACAACTTTGTGTCCGCGACTCATCGTATTGTGCCTGCTTGTGCCTGCGGAGATGGGAGCTAACCATGGATCCAAGAATTGCGGTTGTGGTCGGCGCCAAAAAGGGTGCGATCACGCATTTGAAGGATGCGGAGACGAGCATTGGCCGCGATCCCGCTAGTGCTCTGTGCCTGAGTGAGGAGTCCGTTTCTCGCAAGCACTGTGCCATTCAGGCAGACGGCGACATCTACCGCGTCATCGATTTCGACAGCAGCAACGGCACCTTCGTGAATGGCATTCCGATACGCAATAAGGTTTTGCAGCATGGGGATAGGATTCGCCTGGGATATACGGAACTTGTGTTCCTGCTGGAACCCGACGAGACAATGACGCCGGCGAGTGAGCCTGAAATCCCTCACGACGGAAGTACGTTGATATTGTCCTGGGCGGAACCCCGGCTACCATCCAGTTCCGAGCGACCTGGCGGCGCCACTATGCCGGATCTGGGCGTCGTCATGCCAGATCTGGATGCGCTGCTGAGGATTAGTCGCATCAACACCATTGGGAAAGTCGACCTGCTACAACGGGAACTGCTGGATGTCCTCTTCGAAGTCATACCGGCTGAGCGCGGTTCGGTCGTCCTCGCCTCCTACGACAGCCCCGGCCGGGCCACGAGTTGGCACCGCGACGGGCGGAAAGGTGAGTCCGGAGAGGTGAACTGGAAACTTGTGAATCGCGCTTTGTGGGAAGGCGCCGATGTGGTGAACGAGCCCGAAACAGCCGGTACGCAATCGGCGAACGAGCAGTTCGTACTTTGCGTCAAACTTTCGGGGACGAAAGATACGATCGGTGCGCTCTATCTTGTACGCCCGAATTTGCCCTTTGAGGAAAAGTACGTACGCTTTGTCACGGCTGTAGCCAGCATCTTCGCCGTGGCGCTTGAGAACGCCATGCATCTGCAATCTCTCGAACAGGAGAATCTCTGTCTGCGAACCGACATCGAATTGGACCACCCGATGGTTGGAGAAAGTGCAGCCATGGCATCGGTGATGGAATTCATCGCACGCGTGGCGAAGAGTGATGCCACTGTGCTCATTCGGGGCGAGAGCGGCACGGGCAAGGAACTGGTAGCCCGGGCGATACATCGCAACAGTGCTCGCAAGGATCGGCCGTTCGTGGCGCTGAACTGCGCGGCCCTCACCGAAACCCTTTTGGAGAGTGAGCTGTTCGGCCATGAACGGGGCGCCTTCACCGGCGCAACGGCCATGAAGATGGGCCGAATGGAAGTGGCCAACACAGGGACGTTGTTCCTTGATGAGGTGGGCGAAATGCCATTAGCCCTGCAGGTGAAGGTGCTGCGCGCCCTACAGACACGATCATTCGAACGCGTTGGTAGCAACCGAACTATCAAGGTGGATGTGCGTTTCGTCGCGGCTACCAACCGAGATCTAGAACAGGCGATGAAAAACGGCTCCTTCCGATCGGACTTGTTCTACCGGCTCAATGTCGTCTCCATCAATATGCCCCCTTTGCGCAAGCATCCGGAAGACATCCCGCTCTTGGCGATGTATTTCGCCGCGGAGCATTCCAAGAAATGCAAGCGGTCGCTCAAGGGCATCTCGCCTTCGGCGCGGACCGCCCTGATGAACTATTCCTGGCCAGGAAATATCCGGGAACTGGAAAATGCGATCGAACGGGCGGTAGTGCTGGGAGTAGGAGACAGAATTGTTCCGGAGGATTTGCCCGAGACACTACTGGAGGGTCAGCCGGAGACCACTGTGGAATCGAAATATCATCAAGCGATCAATGCGCTAAAGAAGCAGATGATCGTGGAGGCGGTCGAGCGCAGCAGCGGAATGATCACGGAAGCAGCCAAGCAGCTCGGCGTGCATCCGAATTACCTCCACCGCTTAATCCGCAACCTGAACATTCGGGCGCTGGTGTCCCGCGAGCCGCAAAAAGCGGGCGGGCTATAGACTGATTCCACCGAGCCGCAGCAGGTATCTCGGGTGAAGGAAGCCCAACACTCCCGCGCGGCTCGACGGAAGTCCATGGAGCACCGTGCGGGGACGAAAGCGCTTTACACTCCATAACAGGCGCCTTCGACCTCACGCAGTAACCTTATCGCGCACAAAAGGCCGCTTGTGTCCGTCGTGCATGACGTGGACCTCAGTCGTGTTGTTTTCCTTGTGGAGGCGCCACGTCTCGGGAAAGCTGACTTCGCGCTCCGGGTGAGCATTGCTGGCGATGATTTCTAGTTTTGCCATTGTCGTGTCTCCTTTCGGTTGAACTGCAGAACCCACCTCGGCTAAAAGCAACCACAATGCCAGGTCAGAGCGTCGTTGATGGCGCGGCGCTATCCAGAGCGATAAGCCGTCTGCTTGGCTCGACCAAGTGAACAGAGGCCAGTCTTTTTAGCAAGATGGAGCGGTCGCGTGCGAACCAGTGGCTGAGTACGTGGGAAAGAGGGCTGCGCGCCCCGGCCTGAAAGCCGTATCTGAGGAGCGAGCTGAATGCTATCTATCCGGATAGCGGTTCCGTGCTTGAAGTGGTGAAACCGTGCGTGGAAGGACCAAACGTGGAGTCTCACTCACAAAAAGCCCGAAATCACATTTGACTACCCAATCACGCGGTCACGGTACTAGGAGATGCAGATTGCTGCATGCGGGTCGTTCGACATCGCTGCGACAATAAGCGGCTCATCCTGGCTCGCGCCCGGGACAAATGCGACTTCACCGTTCCACTCGTTACTCCCAGAATCTTTGCCGTTTCGAGGACCGACAAGCCCTCTACAGCCCGTAGCTGAAGTGTTCTGCGCAAAGCAGGCGTGAGTTCCTCGGCTGCCTGCGCCAAGTACCTGTTCATTTCTGAGCGTCGACACTCATCTTCAGGGCTCGGTCCTTCACAGGCTAATTGTTCCGCGAGAGGGAATTCCTGCTGTGTCCCCATCGGTTCATCCAAAGAGATGATCTCGTGGCGTGGTCGTCTGCGCATTAGCATCCGCGCACAATTGCATACAATCGTCGCTAACCACGCAGACAGAGGCGCGTCCCCTCTGAACTGATTCAGGTGCTGGTAGGCGGTGAAGAAGGCATCCTGTACCGCATCTTCGGCGTCAGCCGCATCGCCCAGAAGCCGATAGGCGACACTATGAAAATACGGGAAACGGTGTGACAGAAGCTCCTCCATTTCGCGAACTGCGCTCTCATAATTGGGCGCTTCTATGCGCCTGTCAGCTTGTAAGTGTGCACCCGTGTTTTGCATGTCGCTCCTCCTGCAATCCAACTAGGAGCACGTTGCTTTCCAAATGAATGTCTATTCTTGATTCGATTTTGTGGTGACTTCATCAAGATTCAGGCAGCGTGACAATAGGAGAACGGGGTTTGCATTGACAACAGTCGGCTCTCGACAGTCGGAGAGCCTGACAAAAAAGACGGGTGCCCGAGAGTTAGTTGAAGATTACACGGCGCTTCGTCTCCGATCCTGGAATCGGTGTTGGAACTTTTGTGAAACGGAGAACCGCTGGGCGCGAAGCTATCATCACACGGCAGAGAGCAGTGTGTCATCGGAGTGTGGAAGTGGGCACTAAGAGTCGCAAGTGTGTGTTGGGTTCCACGAAGGGGGCTGGCGAGAATGCGGCGGCCTGTCAAGGATCATCGTCCAATTCGGAATCGGCCAGGACCCGCCTGCCATTCTGAAAAACAATGCGGCGGGGAACGCCAACAACAACAGTGGATGCGTCGTGCACACCCCGTGGTCGCGGATCTTGGGGTGATATGGGTCCTACTGCTGCCTGGCGGCGGCGAGTGTGATCCTGTGATCTACAGCTGCAACGTCTTCCACGATTGCTGTTTCCCGAATGATGACGCCTGTGGCATGAATTAGCTGCCCCCGCACAACCTGGGCGTCGGAACGAATCTCGATGCCTATCATGCCGCGCGTCCATATTCGATGATTCACCAGACGGGCCAAGCCAGCGTGCCCGTCTTGGTAAAGCGAGATTCTTAGCTGCCGGATCGCGTTCAGCCGCCGGCGAAATATCTTCACCGTTTGAATGGACCACGCCAATCGGTTCGCCGCAAGCGCGAGTGTGGGGCAGAGTCGTGGTGGTTGTCGTGATATTCATTTGCTTTTTTCCTTTCCTGCGCTGCTTCGCGTCGGGGCGCGCTTCCGTCTTTCGCACACACATGCATTGTGATTAGGCGGTCCGCCAGTTTGCTGGGGGAGTAATGGACGCGGGCGCCGCAGCAGGGGCATTGCGTTTTCTCTCAGGTCTTGCAGGGCTCCGCAACACGTCCCGATAGATGGACCGAGTGCGTTCTTGCATGGATGAGCTCAAAAACTGATCGGTAAAGCGCTGCCGCCCTGCACGGCCCATCCGGAGGCGGAGCGCATAGTCATTGGTCAGATCAGTCAATGCCTGCGCCAAAGCGGAGACGGAACCGCTGGGCACTAGAAATCCGTTTTCGTTATTTGCTACGGCCTCTGCTACCCCGCCGACATCCGAGGCGATCACTGGCAGCCCTGCCCTCATCGCTTCCAGGATGCTGATTGGAAGCATCTCGGATTGCGATGCAAGGACAAACACGTCTGATGTGGCAAGCAGCGAAGCAACGTCGTCCCGGTTGCCCAGGAAATCCACTTGATCCTGAATTCCAAGTTCGCGCGCCAGGCTTTCCGCGCTAGCTCGAGTAGGACCGTCGCCTACCAAACGAAGCTGCGGTCCTTTGGGAACTTGGGCAAAGGCACGGAGTAGAAGCTCGTGGTCCTTCCCCTCGATAAACCGCGCCACCATTGTGATCACGGGCTTTTCGGTCGGCGACAGTTGCGCCTGTTCGGGGCAATCCGGAAGACCATTGTGAATGGTGACAAGCTTGGACGGAGATCCGATTCGGTGCCCGCGCACGACTCGCGCTCCAGCCCGGGAAACCGTAATAATGCGTTCACACCAGTACGCCGCCAGGCGCTCGCAGGGACCGCTCAGAGCGCTGGACAAGCGCGATACCGCGGCTGTCCCGTAAAGCCATGCGTGGATCGTGTATACGGAAGGAATGCCAAGTATGCGACCAGCGAGCCGGGCAAGAAAGCCAGCCTTGAAGGTGTGTAGATGGAGAAGATCCGGTCGCAGTTTCCGGATCAGTTGCCAAATCTCCCTGAAGGCGCGAGCGTCCGCAAGCGGCCTGACTTCCCGCTGCAAATGAGGCAATACGTGAACGGGGATGGCTCTTTCGCGACACGCTTCTGTAAGGAAGCCTTCTTCTCCTGTGGCAACGCTAACCTCGAAATCACGTTGCATGGAGCACGCCAGGTCGAGCACGTGTGTCTGCGCGCCTCCGCGCTCGGCTCGAGTAACGACGTACAAGATTCGAGGCTTACCGCTATTAAGGTCGGCCGCGGGAGAGCTGTTATCAACTTCAGTTTCTATGTTCTTAAGCAAATTCATAATTGCTCCTGTTACGAGATACACACGGGCTGAGTGCTCTGCATGAGACTGTTGACCTCTGCCATGCCCACGGAAACCATTCCGTGTCGGGCGCGATAGCTATCAAAGGTCATTAATACAGCGCGCAGAAAAACGAGATTCTCATCGCAGTGATAAGAGAAGTCCTCGGGATGCCACCACAGATGGAAGACTTCACCCTGCTCGGCGGCGTGCTTCATTGCTTGCTCGATTCGCGCGTGCCTTAGATTTTCGAATGGCTGAAGAACGGGCGAGTAAGGACGCAGATATCGGCTGGCTGCGACCGAGATAAGTGTCTCGTCTTGGGGCCATGGACCTGTCTGAGGTCCACACAGATCCACATAGCTGTCCAGGAGCCGACCAAGCCTCCGATGGGGGCGCTGTTGCTTGTTAAACGAACGCGCTTCCTTGATCGTGGTCGGTTCCGTTCCGCGATAGGCCTGGATCCCAAGACGTTTCAGGATCGAAAGGTACTCAGGATTGACTTCGTTTCGGGGAAAGACGTAGGAACGCAAGTCATGACCCGACTGGGTTGCTATCGCCACCGCACTGTTCAGGTCAGCTTCGAACTCCTCGGCGGCTTGTCCCGGCTCCATGGCGTAGTAGTGAGAGAACGAGTGACACGCAATCTCCTGACCGGGTCTGCTCGCTATTTCTGCAATCAAGCTCGGAGCAAAATGAAAGGGGTCGTCAGCCTCCCCCGCTCCAAGCGTTTCCTGATAAGGATCCAACCGGTTGTCCCGGTACTTGGGCCGGCGGGTGGGCATAAACGCTTCAGCTTCTGTTCGAGACTGCGCAAACAGAAGACCGACGGTGGCCCACGTCGCGTGAACGGAGAACTCCTCGAACAGGTCGAGCATACGGGGAACGATCCGTCTCGCCGACAGCAGTCGAGCCCGTTCGTTTCCGTCAAGGGGCGCGGAATCGCGAACTCCCCAATGAAGTTCGAAATCGAGTGATATGACCAGCGCACCAGGACGCTTCGGCCCACGGTTCGCCTGGAGTTCCGGGGCCATTGCTTGCATTGCGTTGTTGTTGCCGCGTGGATCCGAGAAGTTAGTACGAGCAGTGCTCATCGCGTCACCTCCGACTGACTTAGCAAGCAGGATTCCGATTTCGCTGTCGTGATCTGAACGACTTCAGCGTGCCGGGGGAACGTGGCATAAAGGTCGGTCCACTTATCCATCACGGCTGCAATCCGAAACTGTTCGTGACAAAGCTGGCGGGCGCCATCGCCCATCGTCTGTAAGTGCTCTGGCGAGAGAGCCATCAGCCGATGCATAGCTTCGGCCAGCGGTTTCGGCGCCATCGGGGGCACGACATAACCTGTAATCTGATCGGTGACGACGTCGGCATTACCACCCACATCGGTGACCACTGCTGGCAGGCCGGTCGACGCTGCTTCCAGCAGGGCCGCCGACAGTCCTTCAAACTCGGACGACATCACAAAAGCGTCGGCAGCGCTGTAGAGATCGAGGATGTCTTCGCGGGCGCCACAAAAACGAACGTGTCCCTCCAAGCCACGCGCCCTGCATTCTTCCTTTAACTCTTCTTCCAGAGGCCCGTTGCCGGCAATCAAAAGGACAAATTGCTCGTGCTTCAGCAACTCCAGGGCGCGGAAAAGCGTCGGATAGTCTTTTTGTTTGACCAATCGGCCGACCGCGAGCCATACAAACTCCGAGCCGATGCCGAGCGCAGCGCGCGCCTTCTCTCTCCGGTTTTTCGAGCGTGCGAAGTGGTCGGTGTCGATGCCATTGGGAACCATCTGAAACTTCTTGCGCGGCACCGCACCCACGCGAACGTACCGCTCGAATGCGGCGTTACAGATGATCGTGGTTTTGTCTGCCAGGAGGTCCGTGATGCGGTAAAGGAGTTCCTTGTGCCAGGTGGGCCCGTCTTTTTCCGACGTCTCTCTAAAGTTATGGGCAGTGCACACCAAGGCCGGTATGCGGCAGAAAAGCCGGGTCACGCGACCCAAGATGTTCGCGTGGTACATATGGCAATGCACAATGTCCGGTCGAAAGTCGCCGATTAGAGACTTCAGACGGAAGACACCTCTCAGATCCGCTACACCTCGTTTCATATCCAACGAGTGAACCGGGATGTGCTCCGCTTCCAACTGACTCGTGTACGCAGTTGGTTTAACCATGCACACTACGCAAACCGTCCAGCCTCTCATCTTTAGTTCGGTAGCGAGGCGAACGACCTGCGTTTCGGCGCCCCCGAAAGTCAGGGTCGTGATAAGGATGAGAATCCGGCCGGGCCGTTTCGTGTGAGGGTGTTGCTTACCGCTCTGTAGCATCTGATCCAGTTGCGAAACGTTATCTTTCAGTGTTGTAGTCATGATCGTGATTGCTGCCTTGCTTGAATTCCTTTCGAAGTTGTCTGGTCACGAGAGAAGCAACAGGCTTGCCAGCCCGTGCCTTTTCTCATTCGTCCTGCTTGCTGTGTGTAAGTCCAAGCGGCGCCAGCGTTTGAGGGCCGACTGATTACGGGAGAGTAGGAGTTGTGCCCGTTGAATCGGTTTCTGGGTTATCCAAAAGCCTAGGGGTACAAGCCAATCAGATAGTGGTGGCGACGCAGCGCATTCGTATAGCGATGGCGGGAATCCTGATCATGGAAAATGCTAAGCGAGCTTTGCCTAAAACCGGCACGAGATACGAGTGAGAAACTAAAGAACAGCTCTCGCCGTTTTCAGGCGGAGCCTCGGTGGATTGCGGTCGCAGCTGCGTCCCGCCAACTCGGCCTCGAGGGTGCCCACCACCCTATTGCACTGCGCCAGATCGTATTTTCGGGAGAGTCTTGGAGAGGAGCCCCGGTGGGGCATTCTTGGTTATCGCGGTGGGTAGTCCTAGGGCGGGTCCCCAAAGCCAGGTTTGACATTTGGGGACTCCGGCCTGGACTTTACTTCGACCTTGAGAATTACGACGTCGCCGTTCCCGAGTGCGGAATCGAGGTAATCGGGGTGACGATGGGTGCTGCAAACTTTTGAGCCGAGTACACCTGGAGGGTTTCGCGGGCGATTTTCGGCCAGCCGCACTCGCGCAATATCCAAGCCCTGCCTTCACGGCCGAACTGGTCCAGTTGCTGCGGGCCCAGACTCACGGCCTGGCGCAATGCGGCAGCAACCGCGTTAGCAGAAGCCTCTTCAATGACCAGGCCACCGTTAGAAGCCTGCAGCAAGGCACCGAGCCCTCCTGCTTTGGTTCCAATGACCGGTCGCCCATTGGCCAGCGCTATCGATCCGACACCGCTATCCGAAAAGAATTGGGTGTACGGGAGGAGAAAGCAATGGCAATTGGCAAACAGTTCAGAAAGCTGGTCGTCGGGAATGAAACCCTCGATCACGCGGATCGGCTGCGGGCATCTCCGAATCATTTCCTGGCAGCACTCCCAGTAGTTCCGCTCGTTTCGGTTAAGAACGGCCCCGGCAATCGTGAGGCGTATCGGGACTTCCTCCTTATAAAGCTGCTGAATGGCCGCAATGGCCAGGTGAGCGCCTTTATTCTCGCGCAGGGCCCCGAACAGAAGCACTTCCAGATACTCCGACTTGGGCATCGGTAGCGTCCCCGCCCCAAGCTCATACGGGCCTTGAGCGATTACCTTAATTTTTGCGCTACTGCCGCCGAACTGCTCCAGGATCGTGCGCTTTCCCAGTTCGTTATGAACAATGATCGTGTCGCTGACCTGATACATCCACGCCAGTGCGCCTCTCTCAACCCAGCGCAGCTTCTTCGGCATCAACCACTTGTGGGGCAGGGGATCATGAGCGGTGTACACAATCTTGCAACCGCGAGCCCGAGCGCACAAAAAGAAGAGGGCGCCGAAAGGCAAGTGCAAGCTGTATTGAAAATGGACTAGATCGCCACGTCGGATGGCGCAAAACAAAACGGCCAACGAGGAAAATAGAAATCGCAGGTTGACAATCACTTTCCCCAAAAAACCCTTCGCGCCGTCTGTGGAACGTGCAACCGTGGGGTGAACCGTAATTAAAGGGTTGCTGTTGAACTTTTCCATGCATTGATGATTGCCAGGACACACGATATGCAAGGAAGTCCCTTCCGCCGTAATCGCGCGGGCAAGTGCTTCGACGTACAGCGCCGCCGATGAAAACGGCTCCGGGGTATGCAGGACAATTCGTTCTTCGCGGTGAGAAGCGATTGGATGAGCCGAGCCGCTCGCGCGTGGAATACCACAGTTAGCGTCAGACATGGGCTTGATCATTCTCCCTTCAACTTGGTTACGGTGCGGTCCGGCTTCCGTTCCTTGAAGTAGCAGCCGCCGTGCCACTCTCTCCCCCCTGCCGTCGGCCTGCTCGCCTCACGTATCTCCACTTGCTGCAACAACTTGCCGGATGGCGCTCCGGGCCTAAGCAAAGTACCTACGGCTTTGGCTAACCAACCGGATAGACGTCGCCTATCCAGTTTGCGTTCGGCTGAAGGAAACAACACCTCACCTTCTGCTGAACTGCACGCTGCGAAAATCGAGGTGCTACTGTTGCCATACTCGCACCCAATCGACGTTCAGCGTCATGCTGGATGCGGTCACGCCGGACAGATTGCCAGCTTTCCAGTCTTCTCCCTCTTGCATGCCAAGAACGAGGAAGAAGTTCTGGCGGTCAAAGACGGCAGGCGTACTTTCTGAGTGCAGCGGCTGGTTGTCCAGGTACCAAACCACTTTTCCAGGTGTCCAAAGCAGACCGTAGGTGTGGAATTGGTTCAAATCCACGTTGCCAGGGAGATGAAAAGCGTTGTTTCTGTTGGCGCGATCGCGGAGGTTGACCCAATCATGAATGGTGCCATAGAAAACGTGCGGCTCGTCACCTTGACCTTCGAAGATGTCGATTTCACCCGACTCCTTCGTCCCGTTGTAAATATCCTGGCCGGTTGCGTCTTCGAGCGGAATCAGCCAGAAGGCAGGCCACGCGCCTTTCACTACATCCCAGCGCAGGCGGGCTTCGAAATAACCATAGCGCCAGACCGCAAAGTTCTGAATGTAAGGGGAAAGAGTCGTAATGCTCGTGTCTGCACCCCTTTGCCCTCGATCCCATTTCAAGCAGAGCATCGAATTCGCTACAGAAATGTTTTTTCGCGGTGCGTGTTGGTGGTTAAACCAGATGCCCTCGTACCACTCGTGTATCCCCCGACCGTCCGGACTAAGGTCAAGTGTGTCGAACTCGTCCGCGAACACTAGCTTGTACCCTTGCGCTTGCGACGGAGGTGCAGGCTTACCTGAGAGTGGCTGCTGACCCAGTGCGTTGCCTGTAAAGACAAGACTGGCAATTGCCGACAAGCAAAGGGCATAAAGTATTTTGGCCTTACAACGCGTGGAACTTTTTCTCATAAATTAACCCTCAATCACACCTTGAGCGACCTCGGTCAAAAAGCTTTATGGGGTCGGCTCACTGTTTTTAGGCGGAGACCGCCATGGGAAATCGCGCTTCACTGGCAAGCCGGCTGAGAGTGAGTCGGCCATCTTCATGCAGTGACATCCGGCTCACCACAACTGCCACGAAGCAATAGGCAAGATAGTCGGCTGGATCGTTGGCGAAGCCGAACAGTCCGGGTACTTCCACTGTGGCACGCAACAACAGGAAGAGACACCCCAGCAGGATCATGTAGCGGTTGATCGCGGGAATCGAGGTTCTCCATGCCAGCCACCGGCAACACCGCAACAGCATCCACACGATTGCCATGGCAGGCACAAAGCCTACCAGGCCCTCCTCGGCCAGCAGGGTGATGTATTGGTTGTGGTACGCACCATCGGAGATGATTGATTTTGAAGTGTGAAAATATTCACCTCCGGCGACTCGGGAGGCCAAATCGTCTCGCCAGGATTCGTAGCCGTAGCCACTCAGCGGTCTGTCCGTAAATTTGGACCAAGCCAGCGACCAAAGGACAGTTCGTCCTTCGGAGATGGTTACCATTTCTCGTGAATCGACCGTGTACACAGCTGCCACGATGGCACCGGTCAGCAGGAGCAAGGTCAGGCACGCCGATACTCGCAACACAAACGATCGAGCCCGGAGCTGGTGCAACCCGATCGCGACCAGCGCGCTCAGCAACAGGATGCCGAGTGGCGCGCGGGAGCCGGTGAGGAATGAAGAAACGGCGAATACAGGAACGCCCAGGCACAACGTCAGCGCCCTTGTAGGCGCCAGGCACAAACCAATCAAATACATGAAAAATGCTGTGAAAGAGATTGGATTCAGAGGAAACCCTTCGCCCTTCGTAAGCACTTCTTTGAGTACGCGAAGTGCCTGATAAGTTGGCAGGGTTAGTCCCATGTGCTGGATATAGGTGTAGAGGATTAATGCAACAGTCACGGCGCTGCCGGTCAACATGCCATATCCAAACGCCCTGGCAGTTCTACCGTGCCGGAGTGCGCGTGCCAACGCCAGACCCACGGCGAAAAGCAGGACAAGTTTCATTAGGTCCTTAAACGCTCGCGCGGGGTCAGTCGCCGTCAGAGAGGGAACAGTGAGCGACAGCGCAAGCAGACCAAACAGGGCTGCAAACGTTGTTTCCGCTCGCGTGAGTGGCGCACGCAACCAGATCATGAGCAACAAGGTTGCTAAACCGGCGATTATGCATCGTAGAGCCGTAGCTTTGAGTTCAAACCCAATTCCAAGCGGAGCCCAGTAGACAGCCAAGAGAAAAGGGATGAAAAAGGCAGCCACTTCTGAAATCTGAGCGATGCTCACTTTTCCTGACGTGGTCATTTCAGGTCACTCCGTGCTTGTTGAGACAGTGCTTTGGTTGAGACAGAGCCGGTTCTAGGTCTTCGTCATCGCCATTGGCATGCTGCCACCAACACGTGGCACGAATTTGCATGGAGCAATCCGTATGCCAGCCATGACCTTTTTGGAGGCGGACCGACGATCAAACGAAAGCTCCCACAGGTAATTGGCGCCTGCCGCAGAGCAACAGCTCTCGGGAGAGTCTCACTTCATGTAGGTAGACCGCTCAACATCTATCGAAACGAAGAGGCGGACTATCGAATCGGATAGACCGATACATCAGGCGAATCTCGCTGGCAAATGCCGACGCCGTCGGTTTTCTGTCGTTGGCGCTCGGACTGAACCGAACGCCCGTGAGTTCACAGTTATTTTTGTCTGGCCGCTTTTTGTCGGTGCATGCGTGGTGATACCCACGATTCGAGTGATCGGCTCCCTCGATTTCTGATACACCGTGAGGGTTAGTTCCGGCAGAATCCCCCGCCTGAGGAAAGGGGATGCTCCGTGAAGAGGGAGCACTTTGCTGTGCAGCAGAACGTGGGATACTGAAGCGAGCCGAGATGGCGGTGCCGGTGGCGGAGTTGTTCCGCCAAGTGGGGATCGGCTATCAGACCCCGAATCGCTGGAAGAAGCAGGACAAGGGCTTGAAAACCGACCAGGTTCGCCAGTTAAACAGCTGCATGAGAAGAGAATGCCGAGCTGAGCCTGGACGCGAATACAATGAGCGTTGTCCTCACAAAAGTGTTGCGAGTCCCTGCTTGAAACGGCTAAACGGCGGGGAAACCGACCATAGCATCAGATGTGTTCTGTTGCGGATTGTGACAGCATAATCAGCGTGAGTTAGGCACGCAGCGCTAACGCTATGAGCGATAACTCAAGACTTTCGACAACGGTGACTCGAATCCTTGAATTATCACGACAGGATCCAGCTCGCCTTAAAGACCTCGAAACTTTTCGGCGTTCGGTGGTGGTTTTGTTCACCGACATTCAGGGCTCGACTGCATACTATGAAAAATTTGGAGACCTTAACGGCCTGGCTATGGTCCACCAGTGTAACAGCCTACTGGAGCGAGTTCTTCACAAGCACGGCGGGCGCGTAGTCAAGAAGATTGGTGATTCCATCATGGCGACCTTCGACAATTGCGAAGCGTGCGTGCGGACCGCTATAGAAATGCAGCAGCAACTGAAAGGATTAAACGCCAGCAAGAAGGAGGAGGACCAGACGCGTGTTCGTATCGGGGCGCATTACGGTCTGGGCATCGTGAAATCTGATGATGTATTTGGTGACGTTGTGAATGTAGCCTCGCGAGTGGAGAGCCTGGCCTTGCCGGAACAGATTTTAATTTCCGATTCATTGTTTAAAGAAGTTGTCAGTTGTGGCTTCGATACGGTGCTCCTAGGCCGCTTTCAGTTAAAGGGGAAGGCCGAAGAACGCGAAATTTATGAAGCGCGTTGGAACCGAGATTTACCTGCTCGTCCCAACCTCGCCCATACCCTTATAGCCTCTCCCACCGGCGAAACCCAGAAATTCAGGCTCCAGCATGTAACGCAAGCTGGCAAGACAGATGCGGAATATACCTTGTCCGGAGAAGGCTTGACCATAGGCCGGGTCGAAGGAGATATGAAATTCCCGAACGATTCGAGTATGTCTTCGCCGCATGCTCGCATCTATGTCCACCATGGCCAGCCCATGGTCGAGGACCTGGGCAGCCGGCGCGGAATCTTTATCGGATTGAAAGGTGTTTTTACCCTGGAAGATCGCGACATCATTATCATTGGTGGTCAACTGTTGCGCTTTGAGAGCAAGCCGGAGATCATAGCAGCGGCTGCAAAAATGGCCGTAACAGTGCCGTTCGTAACCCTTGCACTACATGAAGATGCGGCCAGGTTTGTGCGTCTTAACAGTGATGGGGACGAGCAAGAAATCTTCGTTATGAATAAGGAAGAGGTCCGATTCGGTCGAACCGTGGGTGACTACACATTTCCAAGCGACCAGTTTATGAGCCGCACCCATGCACGCATCTACATGCGGGGCGAGAACTATTTCGTAGAGGATTTGAGCAGCTTGAATGGCACATTCGCCAGGGTCCAGCGCAAAAGCCCTGTACCGGTCGGGACATCTGTCCGAGTGGGGAAAGAAGTTTTTGTAGTCGTTTGAAAAAGTTACTGAGATGAGCAGGTGAGATTGAGCGAAAGCATGTTGGAAGGAAGTTCCTTCCCATGTTTCGCTGGATTTCCATTCTCGGAGGCCTGCTGATCATGATGGGACAGCATGACCGCTCGGAAGCATTGTTCCACTACTTTCGCTACAGCGAGATGGACCGTCCCTCGATCGATCCCGAACTGCTGCTACGCATTCTGCTGATCGGCTATCTGTACGGCATCACCAGTAAGCGCAAGCTGGTGGAAGAGCTGTGCATGCACCTGGCCTGGCGCTGGTTCACGGGGCTGGGTTTTGATCAGGAGATCCCGCATCACTCCACATTTTCCAAGAACCGTCATGGGCAGTTTCAGGAGTCGAAACTGTTCGAGGAGTTGTTCGAGCAGATCGTGCGCCAGTGTGTGGAAGTGGGATTGGTCGAGGGCAAGCATCTGTCGGTGGATGGCAGTTTCGTGGAAGCCAATGCCGCGAAGGAAAGCCGTATTCCACGGGAACAGCTCGTGGAAGCGAAATCATTACGTACCAGAGCGTTCAGGCAATTGCGCGGCTCTAGTACACTCCCTTGGATGACTAGCCTCACCTCGATGCTCAATCAGCTGGAGCAGGAACGCTTTTATCTCGCATCTCAGATTGAAAGCGTTAGCAACGCGCGCCCGCAGATCAACGATAGAGGAGAGTGTCAATCCACTCGCCTATTCCGATCGCCTTCTCTAGGCTCGTCAATCTGCTGATCTCGATCGGGAGATCGTCCGGAACAATCTCTTCCCCGCGAGACCGGAGTTTCAAGCTGGCCAGTCGGTTCGTTTGAAGAGTCAACGTGCACGCCCAAACCTATATGTGAGACTTAGACTCGCATACGATGGGATGCGCACGCCCACTACCTCCTGAACTTGAGAAGGGTAGAAGTTTTCGGTTGTTTGACCCGCGTAGCCGGTCGCAACGAGGAAATTAACACCGGCCTCCATCCGGCCATTCAAGAATGGCCGAACAAGCGCACCGCGAAACTCTTTCACTGCAGTTCCCGTGCACTCGGCGTTCTGGTTCAGAGGGTCGCATCCCGTGCCCAGAGGCTTTCTGCCAACATACGTAAACTCGCCCTTCGCCTGGAGGCGAAACGGAAGTTTCTGAATTGTTCCGAGGAAATCGACAATGGTGCGAGGTGCCTCCGGTGTCGGCTCCCCAGATTCGAGATCGCGAGCATCCGCTTTGGAAACGCTGGCCTCGAACCACCCCAAGGAAAAGCGGCGGCGGACGGCGACGCTCATAAATCGCAGTCGGCTTGGTCCCTGGTTGAACTGAAGGCCGGTGTCGGGGTCTAGCTTGGCGAGTTCCGCGCTGTTGGTGACTTGCCCCAACGTCGATCGCACCTCGGTGCCGTGAATGGTTTTGCTGGCAACAAGTTGATAGGAGTGTGACGTTGCCACGGGTGTGCCAGCCGCGCTCCCCATGCCCAGTCGCGGATCTTCGGTAAAGAAGGCTTGCCCAAAACTAAGCGACAACAGGGGCACGAACCATGAGTCTTTCGGCAGGAAACTAAACGTCGCTTTAGGCGAATTCACTCCTACCCATTTCTCGAAAGAGTTGTTCGGCGTCAGGCGGTCCTCGTTGGTGAAATGGATGTCATCTCGTCGCCATCCGACGTAATAGCGAAAGAAACGGGTCATCGTGCCTTGCGCTGCCGCATAAGGAGTGACCGAACCGATGGTCAGACTATTTCCGTCGATAGGAGTGAACGGCCCGTAGAAGCCTGGGCGACTCGGGTCGTAGAAGCCAAAGCGATCGAGGTCATCGTGCCGCGGAGCATCACGCTCGTAATCGATGCCAGCCAGCACTGCAAGGTGCTCGGTAATCTGATTCACGTAGCTGGCGCTTCCTCCCACAATCGTCCGGAATTCGCTCTGTCGGATGAGGCCTTGTCCGAAATTCGAATACAGAGAGAGGTTATAACTCCGAACAAAACCGGACATCTGCAGTTGTTGTCTTCCACTAATTTGGAAGACGTCGTTCAGCGCGATCAGAACGGTGTGTGTTTGATCCTTTTGCCGCGGATCGATTGTATCTCCCAGGTTCGTAAAACTCGCGTCATTGGGGTTTGGCCTGAAAATCGGGACCAGGCCCGGCAGATACGATTGTCCGTAGTACCCGATGCCGAGCAGCGTGAGCCGATGAGCACCGGCATTGAAGATTCGCACGCCGTTGAACTTGTATTGCTGGCGATGCTCGGGCCGATCCAGGAATCCATCTCCGAGTGCCGCTTCCAACGCAATCCAGGACTCGGGCGTCAGACTGAAACCCGCTACGAGATCGATGTCTCGCCCGTCGCCCGTGACGGTGAGAAACGGTTCCAGTTGATCGCGGAGGTCGTATGTCGCAGCAAGGTTGACTGAGTGATTTCCCTCGCGAACATTGAACGCGCCGCCATCAATGTGCACGCTTTCCAGCACCTGAGGAATAAGTATGTTGGGATCGGAATACCCGTTACCGTGAGCATTAGCCGACAAGTTGTTCGGAACGAGATAGCTGCCGACGGCGATAAATTGTGCGATTGGTTCGCCGTGATCTCCCGCAACTCCTGGGGCAAAATACTGCGGCGCTTTGATTCCGCCGGAGGCCGTTTCAATGGGATGGCCCGGAATCGAGACGGGCGTTCCTGGTCGGCCGGGATTCGCATCCAGCAGATCCTGACGTGCGGACATTTTTTCGCCGGGGTCAGGATTGAGCACACTGAAGTCGATTACATCCGCGGTTACCGTTACGGATTCGGTTTGCGAGGCGAGCCCAGAGAATCGGATGTTTTCGGTTTGATTGCCCTCGCTAAGCGCAAGGGCTTCGCGAAAGGGTGTGAAGCCAGGGTAGTCCGCCGTGAGGCCGTATGCTCCCGCCCCGATACCGACAAAGGTGAACTGTCCTGTGCTGTCGGTCTGTGTTTCGTATTCACGTGAATCAGATGGCGCCAACAGACGGATGGTAGCTCCGGCGACCGCTTTGCCCTGCGGATCCGTGAGACTTCCGTACAAGTTCGTGACGGCCGTCGCCGAGCTGGCTACGAAACCTGAAAGTACGAGGGAAGCGCCGACGAATTTCAGAATCCGCCGCACTTTCAGGATAATGAGGCCACAGGCATGCATCTTATGTTCTCGCGTTTCGTATCGGGCTCGAGCCGACTGTGGAGCTATCGCCGAGAGATTGAATCGTGACTGGCTGTCCGCGCACAGTTCGCCTATTGGCTCGTGGGACGTGGAGAAAGGCGAGCGAGAGTAGCCTTCGCCCGCCAGGACTCCGCCGTGTTTGTTTCGGCTGACAGTCGCAGATACTTCTCGGCAGCGGCCTGATCGCCAGCCCCAACCGCAATCTCGCCCGCGTGTCGGAAAAGCCTGGCATCGCGTATGCCAACCGCAAGCGCCTTCTCGATCTGCTCACGCGCTTCCTGATCTTTGCCATTCACATGAAGCGCCCACGCGTAGGAATCGAGAGTGTAGACATCGTGCCGCCGAGCGAACTCTCTCCTGGCGATTTCAAGCGCGTTGAGTGGTTCATGGGCGTAGTCGGCGTAATAGAAGATCAGTTCGCGATTCGAATTGTCACCACGATCGATTTCGAGCAGCGACTTCTGCTCGAATTCAGCAAAAGCACTCTTTGCTTCTTGCGTTCGGTTCGCCTTCTGCAACGCCTCGGCAAGATCAAAGAGATTCTCGGCATGCGGCGCAGCTTGATAGCGGTGCTGCAGCAGTTGAACCGCTTCGTCGTAGCGCTTCTGCTCCGTTCTGAGTTTAGCGAGATTTCCCAGGGCGTAATGATAGCCGGGAAACAATGTGAGCGCCTGGTGAAGATTTTTCTCGGCGTCGCCCACTCGTCCTACGGACAGTTGAAGATGTGCCATCTGCGTAAGGATCCAAGCGGCATCCTCCCCTTCGCTCGGGCTGGTGGACGCGAGTGCCATATTCATCAGTTCGAGAGCGCCATCGACATCTCCGAACAACTCACGCAAGTACGCGGCGCGAGTGACGCCAGGAGAATTTCCGGGGCGCAGGTCGAGCATGAGTTGGGCCGACTTTTCTGCTTCGTCATAATTCCCGAGTTCCGCGTTCGCGTCAGTAAGGAATCCGTATACCATGACGTCGTCCGGCATTTTCTTGTTGAGCTTGAGGGCTGCTTCGCGGGCCATGGCAAACTCGTGCTTTCCCAGGAGGAGCCAGACCTGAATCCTTTTGCCGTCGAAATTGTCGGGTGAAATTTCGAACGATCTCTTTAGCGTCTCTTCGGCTTCGGCATAGAATTTGACATCCGACGTTTCACGCGCGCGGCGAGACAGTGCCAGGGCGAGTGAATTATAAGCTTCGTAGTTCTTGGGATTCCTCTCAATTAAACGATGTGCCTGTGCCATGCTTTGTTCCGCCGGTGATGGTGTTGATCCAGCAGACGGTATGCTCGTTTGTGCAAACATTCCCGTCGCAGCCGACAGTAAGAGAACCAACTGAGCCAGTTTTTTCATCGCATCCTCGATTCTCGAATAAAGTGCGGCCGCCCCCAGCAAAGAAGCGGCCACAGCGTTGGGATTACTTCACCGGGCAAATGCCGGCTGGTTGTCCCGAACAACCATGCTGGCCAGGGCCGGTATGGTGGCTGTTGCGTCCGCTGTTGGCGGGGCGAACGTAAGGGAACGTCATTTGAAAACCGTCACCCTTGGTGTTGACGCCGTCGCCGACAGGCGCACCATATTTCACGGGATCCGCAAGGATGCCGACGACTGCCCGCGACGCAATGTCCACTACGTCGTCCACCGGTCGACGCCCTTGCGGAAATCCAGCCAGATCGCCGGCCAGGAAGCCGAGTCTCTTTTGGCTGCCCACAGGAGTCGGGGGAATACCGGTATTCAGTCGAAGCAAGTCAGCGATGGGACCGGTATCGCCCGACGTGCATCCCGGACAGATCGGCGGCATGTACTGCACCAACGGGAGCAGATCAGTACGTGGCGCCGGAGGAATGGGAATGTTCAGGATTGAAGAGTAAAGATGGGCCAGCAGTGGATCGAGAAAGAAGCTGGCGAACTGGCTGTCATTCGCTGGATCGGACACGCTGAACAGATCCTTCGAACCAGTTCCGATGATCAGTTCATTAATCAGCGAGTTTCCTTCCCGGTTTACCTGCCGCCACGAGCCCTCTCCATTCACCGGTCCATTTGCGCGCCGGATAGTGATCCGTTGGCGATCCGTTTCACCGTAAGTTCCGATCACCGCCTGCTTTTCGCCAGCGTTATGGAGCTGCCCGTCCACGGTCAACATCGTGATAGGAACTTCGAGAGCAATCGAGTTCACGTTGAAACCCGCGACCGCGTCGGGGGCATAGTTGTGCGTGTCGTCTGCGTCTTGTCTGGCGCTGAGGATTCCTCCCGCGTTCATACGAAAGTTGAAGGAATCAAAAGCGGCACCGAGATCGATGTAGAACGGATCGTCTACGGTGCCGGCAAACACTCGAACATTGTTGCCTAGGTCATAAACACCCTGATTAAACAATGCCTTGTATTTAGGCATCGTGAGCGGTCCGGCATTGGAGGGCACCGCATAGAGTGTCTTTCCGCCCGTCAGGTCCGTGGCAACGCCGTTTTTGATCATCGTAACCGAGTAAGTCTGACGCAAACTCAAGCCTTCAGAGCCTGGACCGTCCAGAGACGTAATCTGTGGAAATCCCCCGATGCCACCCACAAAACCTGTGAAGACGCCGGGTTGACGGATTTCCGTTTTAAATCGAAAGACGAATTGGATGCTGGCTTTTCCGCTCTGATTGTTATCAACGTTCATGACGTAACGAACGTTAGGATCAAAGGGAAAGTAGTTGGGGCCATTCGACGGCTCGAGAAAGCCGTCGACATTGAGAATCATGGTGACGCGGTCGGGATGGTCGTAACTGACAAAGGCGTACCAGTCAGTCACGTCCGCGCTGTGGTCCAATGCGGAGATCGGCGCTTCGCGATGGCTGGACGCCAACAGGCTGGCCGGAGCCAACACTATCAGCGCCATGACGAAGGCGACGAACGAATTCAGTCGTTTCATTGGATTTTCCTTTGGGATTGGAGTTGCTCGACGGCACTCCCCCACGCTAGCCGTCTGCCGCGCGTTCCCACGGCAGCGGTCACGGTTGGATCCGTCTACGAATTGAAATACGTGGTAACTCTGAATTCAGATTTTGGGGTGTCTAAGTTTTTACTTTAAATTCACGCAAGAAATTTTCCACGGTGTGGGGAATCCAGCGTTCGTTTCTTTGCGTATATATCAGATCGCTGATCGCATGTGCGAAGGAACATCCGCCTTCACTGCAGAAAATGATGACGCGGAACGTGAAAGGTATCGATCGGTTGGGCGACTAGAGAAGGTTGCGGAATGCGTACTAGTGTTGGTCATCGATCCGGGGTCTGGGCCTTCCTTCCTCTACGCGTTTCTTCGATCATCTTGGCTTCATTCAGCCCGCATCCGTACAATCTCCTCGCGGTGTAGATTGCGGCGACTGTCTGCCCTCGCGCGGCCAACTCGCGCAAATGCTGTTGTTGTTCTTCGCGGCTTAATGCTGACAGGTGGGCAAAGTCTTGAGTCAGAAAAACCGATTCTGGCGAAAGGCCGCAACCGTTCTAGACATCGTCGGGCTGAAGGCACGACTGCCATCGAATCTGAAGAAACGGTAGCGTCACCATTCGTACCGGATAATCCTGATAGAGCGTCGAACTGCTTCCGTACCAATGCTCCTGGTTCGGAGCTTTTCATTCGAGTTCAGCCTGCAAAGTCTTCGCCAGGGGCTCAACGTCTCCCGCAAGCTCCAGCTTTACGTAACGAAGCATCGGGGTTATCGTCGCATTCTGCCCGGTTGGCGCAGTTCGGTATTGATGTGGATGATGTTGATGCCAGCAGCAATCGCACGTAGGAAATCTTCATCGTCTGCTCCCGACCCGCCGTGGAGGGTGAGAAAGACTCCAACTGCCTTCTTGATATGGGCAATTCTCTCGATGTTCACTTCCAGGTGACCTCCGTCGCGAAGCATTTCAGCCGGAGGATTGATTTCTTGGCCGTCCTCCGAATATGATGTCGCATTCTCTCGTTAGCCTTCGAAACAGAACAGATTTTAAGGCGAGGCGAGAATGCAAACGAAGGAAGCTCGTTTCATGATGCCGCTCCGCCGACTGATTCGAATTAGCATTCCAACGATGCCATGCGCGTCTCGGTCGGGAGCGAGCGAATGAACTGGTAACTCCGGATTTCAAGTTCTTCGAACCCACCCGCTGAGACCCGGCGCGGTGGGTTTTGTGTTTTCGCAGGAAGCTTGTTTGAGGCGGCTCTGAGTGGCTCCTTACGAACCCCACTCGGTTCCCCAAATCGGAGAGACATGTCGAAACCTGAACTCACGCTGAATGCCGTTCGCGAAGCCTACGCCAGAATTCGTACTGCGATCTACCTATCGCCCTGTCCCAACTCGCCTACCGTTTCCGAGATTGCGGGCCAACCCGTCTATCTGAAGCTGGACAATCTCCAGCGCACCGGTGCCTTCAAAGAACGCGGCGCGTTGAACAAGATCCTCACCCTCACAGATAAAGAGAAGAAACGCGGCGTTATCGCCGCCAGCGCCGGGAACCACGCGCAAGGAGTCGCCTACCACGCGCGCGCCAATGGCATCTCCGCCAAAATCGTCATGCCCGTGATGACGCCCCTCGTGAAGGTCAATGCCACCAAGAGTTACGGCGCGCACGTTGTCCTCCACGGGGATGGCTACGACGAAGCATACGAAGAGGCGCGGCGACTCTCCGATCAGGAGCATCTTACATTCGTCCATCCCTTCGACGATGTTGCAGTGATTGCCGGCCAGGGGAGCATCGGCATCGAAATCCTGGAGCAGGTCCCAGACGTCGAGGCAGTCGTGGTCCCGATCGGCGGCGGGGGCTTGATCAGCGGCATCGCTTGCGCCATCAAAGAGACGCGGCCGCAGGTTCGTGTCATCGGCGTGCAACCTGCCCGTATGCCTTCCATGCTCGAAGCCCTCAAGGTCCATAAACCAACAACGATTCCGATCAATCCGACCATTGCCGATGGAATTGCAGTGCGCCGGTCGGGAGATCTGACTGTGCCCCTGGTCGAGAAATATGTGGACGACGTGGTAGCGGTGGAGGAGGAAGAGATCGCGAGTGGGATCCTCACCCTGCTCGAGCGCGAAAAGACTCTTGCCGAAGGAGCCGGGGCGGCCGCAGTCGCCGCGCTTCTCCATCACAAAACCAGGCTCAAGAACAAGAAAACGGTGGCCCTGGTCTGCGGCGGGAATATCGACGTCACTCTGCTTGCCCGCATCATTCAACGAGGTCTGGTGAAAGATGCGCGTTTAGTTCGCATGCAGATTCACCTCTCCGACCGTCCCGGATCGCTGCATCAGCTCACCAAGATCATCGCTGCGCATCATGCCAACATTGTCGAGCTGCAGTTCGATCGCGCCTATTACGGCGTGAGCCTCGGTGATACCCTGATCGACGTCACCCTGGAAACGCGTGGCAAAGACCAAATCGAGCGCATTCTCGAAGCACTGGCCGCGGCTGGTTACAAACACGAACGAGTGCTGTGACCGAGTACACGCCTTAGAAATCTCTTACACGCAACCGATTTCGCACGATGAGGTTTCGCGCGCCCATTCTCTTGGTTTATCCTTGCCTCCGCTCCGGAGGCGACCGTGATCGTTGCCCATCGAACTTTGCGATTCGCATTCCTGCTGCTCGTCATCTTGGCAACCTCCGCCATCACGCTTGCTCAACCTTTCAGTCCAAGTCTCTATCGAGGCATGCGTTGGAGGATGATCGGTCCATTCCGCGGCGGCAGGACCGTCGCGATCAGTGGAGTCCCCGGAAAGACAAACGTGTTCTACATGGCTCCGAATAATGGAGGCGTCTGGAAGACTAGCGACTACGGCGCTACTTGGAATCCGATCTTCGACGATCAGCCCATCGGCTCTGTCGGAGCCTTGGCTGTCGCACCATCAAATCCGAACATCATCTATGTTGGCAGCGGTGAAGGACTCCGTCGGCCAGATCTCTCTGTGGGCGATGGCATCTACAAATCCGCCGACGGCGGTCGCGTGTGGCAGCACCTCGGTCTTCGTGACGCGCAGCAGATTGGCGCGATCCTTGTCGATCCACAGGATCCGAATCGTGTCTTTGTTGCCGCGGTGGGGCATCCGTACGGATCGAACTCTGAACGTGGAGTTTTCCGTTCCACCGACGGCGGCACGTCGTGGCAGAAAGTTCTCTACAAAGACGAAAACATTGGCGCCATCGACCTTGCGTTTGATCCCACCAACTCGCAGAAGATCTACGCGGTCTTGTGGGCATCGCGGCGCCCGCCGTGGACGACCGGAGGCTCCTACGGTGCTCCCGGAAGCGGTCTATTCAAGTCCGCCGATGGCGGAACAACCTGGCAAGAGCTGACGAAAGGATTGCCGTCTGGCGCCGATCTCGGCCGCATCGGGATAGCGATCGCGCCCAGCGATCCCAAGCGAATGTACGCGTTGGTGCAATCTGAGAAAGCCGGCGGCGTCTATAGATCCGACGACGCCGGAGAGAACTGGCAGCGTGTGAATTCAGAGAGCCGCGTCTACGGAAGAGGCGACGACTTCGCGTGCGTGAGAGTTCATCCGAAAGATCCCAACACGATCTTCATCGCCAACACCTCGACGTACAAGTCGACGGACGGAGGGAAAAGCTTTACCGCCATCAAAGGTGCACCGGGCGGGGACGACTATCACACAGTGTGGATTAACCCCGAAGATCCACAGATCATTGCGCTTGCCAGCGATCAGGGCGTCACCATCAGCGTGAATGAGGGTGCGACGTGGAGTTCGTGGTACAACCAACCGACCGCGCAGTTTTATCACGTCATTACCGACAATCAGTTTCCTTACTGGGTCTACGGCGGGCAGCAGGAAAGCGGAAGCGCCGGAACTGCGAGCCGCAGCGATTTCGGCGAGATTACCTTCCGCGAGTGGTATCCGGTGGGAGTCGAAGAATACGGGTACGTGGCTCCTGATCCGCTCGATCCCAACATCATCTACGGCGGCAAAGCCAGCCGGTTCAATCGCGTGACGGGACAAACGCAGGACGTCTCACCTGTCGTCCTGCGCACCGGCAAATACCGATTTAACCGCACAGCACCCATGATTTTTTCCTACGTCGATCCCCACACGCTGTATCTCGGTTCGAATGTCCTTTTTGCGACGAAGGACGGTGGCAACAGCTGGCAGATCATCAGTCCCGATTTAACGCGTGAAGATCCCGGAGTTCCGCCGAGCCTTGGTGTCTTTGTCGACGCTGATCCCGCCAAGGGCAAACATCGTGGCGTGATCTATTCCATCGCCCCATCTCCGAAGGATGGAGATCTGATCTGGGCGGGCACCGACGACGGCCTCATTCAGGTCACGTACGATGGCGGCAAGAGCTGGCAGAACGTGACGCCACCGGACCTGACTCCCTGGAGCAAGATCGCGCAACTCGACGCCTCCCACTTCGACACGCAAACTGTCTACGCGGCCGTCAATCGTTTTCGCTTGGACGATCTGCGTCCGAGCATTTACCGGACTCACGATGGTGGCAAGACTTGGCAGCAGACTGTCAGTGGGATCGGCGAAAGCGAGCCGGTGAATGCGGTCCGGGAAGACCCCGAGCGTAAAGGCCTCTTGTATGCCGCCACCGAAAAGACTGTCTACGTGTCATTCGATGACGGCGATCATTGGCAATCGCTTCGACTCAATCTACCGGTAACCTCGATCCGGGACGTAATTGTCCATGGAGATGATCTTGTGATCGGTACGCACGGCCGCTCGTTCTGGATTCTCGACAACGTCACTCCACTTCGGCAGATCGCGCTGCAGGTGGCCAACTCGCAATCTCATCTATTCGCCCCACAACTCACCTACCGCATGCGCCGCAACGACAATACCGACACTCCTCTGCCGCCCGAAATTCCTGCGGGACAGAATCCGCCCGACGGCGTAATGTTTGATTACTGGATCAAAGATCCTGGACACAAAGTGGTTCTTGAGGTCTTAGATTCTGCCGCCCAACTCGTCCGGAAATTTTCGAGCGATGACAAGCCCGAACCGATCGACGAAAAAGAACTGAATGTCCCCACTCATTGGATTCGTCCGGAGCGCACCTTGTCCGCGGAGCCCGGAATGCACCGCTTCGTGTGGGACATGCATTACCCACCTCCAGATTCTCTAGACCACGACTATCCAATCTCCGCCATTTACGGCGATACACCACGTTATCCGCTCGGCCCGCCGGTTTTGCCGGGTGCTTACACGGTGAAGCTAACAGTGGACGGCGACACTCACGTGCAGTCCCTGACGGTGAAGATGGATCCGCGTGTGAAGGCAACTCCTGCCGATTTGCAAGCCCAGTCCGCGTTAGAGACGAAGATCGTGGACGCCATGCATCGTGACTTCGTCACTTTGACGCAGGTGAGAAATCTGCGCGCCTCCCTGAAAAATCTCCAGCAAACGGGCGGAGCAAAAACGCCACCTTCCGTCACCGATCTAGACAAGAAGTGCTCTGAAATCGAAGGAATCGAAGGTGGCTTCGGCGGGAGTTTCCTCTCCACGCCCGCCGGCCGCAGCCTGGTGCGCCTGAACGCGGGCCTCAACACTCTGCTCGGTGTTGTCGACTCGGCTGACGCGGCTCCGACCACTCAGGCGGCTTCCACGTTCGACGAAGCAAACAAGGCTCTCGACGAACAGTTAGCACGGTGGGACGAGGTACAGAAGAAAGACTTGCCCGCTATCAACGCCGAATTGAAAAAAGCCAGACTACACCCGATTGAAGTGAAGTAAGCTCAGCACCGCCCGAGCGGGTTCAGGTCCTAAAGATCAGGCGGATTTGTTTTCGTGTTTACGAAGGATCGCGTACGTCGTGTCCTCGATCTGACCGAGCACACCCTCTTTGCGCGGCTGCGTACGACGCTCTTGTTTTGTGGTGGATGACGGAATTTCTTGCGGTCCCTGGGTGTCTTTCACGTGCGGATCTGGCATGGGCTCCCCGGCCGAACTCCTGACACGTCTTGAGCGGCCTCGAACGCCGATATTATCAAGTGGTCTGGCGTTCTCCGGGAATTGCCGTGCTTGATTCCTCCCGCGCCACAATCGATTTCAGGAAGAATTTTGGCGCTCTAGCAGGTAGCGTTGCAGGGCGTTTTGCCACATCGGCATGGAGAGGCCGTAATTGGTGAGACTCGCCGACGAAAGCACCGAATAGGCGGGACGTTTCGCCAGACGCACAAGTTTGTCGCTTGTCGTCGGCTTGACAACAGGATCCAGACCCGCCTGCCCCACAATCTCCGCTGCGAAATCAAACCAGGTGCACTCACCGCGATTAGTGACATGAACGGTGCCGGTCGCATTCTTTCGGCAGAGTTGAACGATGGTACGGGCGAGATCGACGGTATATGTCGGACACCCTTTCTGATCAGAGACTACGTCCAGTTCTTTTCGCGTGTTGGCAAGTTTCAAAATTGTGTCCGGAAAGCACTTCCCGCCGACACCGAATACCCACGAGGTGCGCACAATGCAGCACTCGGGCAGGATCTCACGGATTCCCACTTCAGCCCGTGCCTTCGATTCGCCGTAGGCACCCTGCGGAGCCAAACGATCATCGATCTCGTACGGCGTCGTCTTCCGGCCGTCGAAAACGTAGTCGGTGCTTAAGAACAGTAATTTCGCTCCCGCTGCAGCCGCTGCGCGCGCGATACGAACCGCTCCGAGAAAGTTGACATCCAAGGCCAGATCCCGATTCGCCTCACACCCGTCCACATCGGTATAGGCAGCTGCCAGAACGATCCATTCTGGTCGATACCGGTGCAGCGCTTCATCAACCTGCTCATCCGACCTGATGTCTACGTCACGCGATCCGAGCGATACGATTTCGTCGCCGCTCCACTCTCGGCTCAGAGCCTTTCCCAGCAGTCCGGTGCCGCCAACGATAGTCACACGCATGGATGCACGCTCAGCCTTGTCAACTCTCTTGTGCTACTCGAATGTCTCAGCTTTCCGGAACGGCACTCCGAGCTGATCCTTCGCAGAGATAATCGGATCACCCTCAATTTGCCAATCGATCGCCAACTCAGAATCGTTCCAAGCCACCGTTCGCTCGAGCTCCGGAGCATAAAAGTCAGTCGCTTTATAGAGGACGTGGGCACCATCCGAGACTACGCGAAATCCATGGCCGAAACCTGAGGGGATCCAAAGCATCCGTTTGTTCTCACCGGAGAGATGAATCGCCTCCCACTTCCCGTAGGTCTTCGAATTTCGGCGAAAATCCACCACCACGTCACGAACTTCTCCAATGACCACCCGCACGAGTTTTCCCTGCGGGCGCGAGGTCTGATAGTGCAGGCCACGAATTACGTTTTTGGTTGAGTACGAGTGATTGTCCTGTACGAAATGTTCGTGCACGCCAAGAGCTGCGAGGGTTCGTTCATTGTAGCTTTCCAGGAAAAAGCCACGATCGTCGCCAAAGACTTTGGGCTCGAGAACAAACAAGCCTTCGAATGGAGTGTCAATGCGCCTCATGTCGGGGTTCGTGTGGAGTTCAGAAAACTCTGTCGCGCAGCAGTTGCAGCAGATACTCACCGTACGAGTTATTCATCGATTTTCCGGTTTTCTCCAGTTGATCGGCTGAGATGTAGTCTGCCCGGTAGGCGATCTCTTCCGGGCACGCTACCATCAGTCCCTGCCTCTTCTCGATCGCCTGGATATAAAGCGACGCTTCCATAAGCGACTCGTGAGTACCCGTATCGAGCCATGCCATGCCGCGCCCCATGACAACCACTTCCAGTTCGCCTCGCGACAGATAGGCCTTATTTACATCCGTTATTTCCAGTTCGCCCCGTGCTGAGGGCCTCAGAGACTTTGCGATCGGAACAACCTGCTCGTCGTAGAAATAAAGGCCAGTGACCGCGTATCGCGACTTCGGCTGTTTTGGTTTCTCTTCGAGGCTGAGAGCACGGCCGTTGTGGTCGAACTCTACCACGCCGTAGCGCTCGGGATCGTGCACCGGATAGGCAAACACTCTTGCGCCGCCCCTCTTTTTGGCAGCCTCGCGCAGATCCTTCGCCAAATCATGACCGTAGAAAATGTTATCCCCGAGCACCAGCGCACATGGGCTCCGCCCAAGAAACTTTTCTCCGACCAGAAATGCCTGCGCAATCCCCTCTGGCTTGGGCTGCACGGCATACTCAATCTGAATTCCATACTGACTCCCGTTACCCAGAAGGTGTTCAAACTTGGGCGTGTCTTCCGGAGTCGAGATGATCAATATCTCGCGAATCCCTGAGAGCATCAGCGTGCAAAGCGGGTAGTAGATCATCGGCTTGTTGTAGATGGGCAGTAGGCTTTTGCAGGTTGCGTGGGTTACCGGATAAAGGCGGGTCCCCGAACCGCCCGCCAGCACAATTCCTTTGTATGACTGCTTTGAAGCATTAATGGCCATGTTGGATGCGAAAATGGAAAAATGAGCCTTCTCGAGCTACGAACTCGAATATTGCTTCTCAATCCACTGTCGATAAGCTCCGCTTGTCACCTCTTCAACCCATTCGTCATGCTCAAGGTACCAGTGAATTGTTTTTCGAATGCCGCTTTCGAAGGTCTCCTGGGGACGCCAATGCAAGTCTCGTTCGATCTTACGCGCATCGATCGCGTAGCGACGGTCGTGACCAGGACGGTCCTTAACAAATGTCACTAGGCTTCGGTGTGGGACAACCGGATCGTTTGGGCACAACTCGTCGAGCAGCGCGCAGACGGTTTCAACTATTTCTAGATTCCTCTTCTCGTTCCAGCCGCCAATGTTGTACGTCTCTCCCGGCCTTCCGCGTCCGACCACCTGTCGAATCGCCTCACAATGATCTACCACGTACAACCAGTCGCGCACATTTTGCCCATCCCCGTAGACGGGAAGCGGCTTTCCGCGCCGAGCGTTTAAGATCATCAGCGGGATCAGTTTTTCTGGAAATTGATAAGGTCCGTAGTTATTGGAGCAATTCGTCGTAAGCGTGGACAATCCGTAGGTGTGATGGTAAGCGCGCACCAGATGGTCGGAAGCCGCCTTCGATGCTGAGTAGGGGCTGTTTGGCGTGTAAGGCGTCGTTTCCGTAAATGGCGGATCACTAGGGCGGAGCGAGCCGTAGACTTCGTCCGTCGAGACGTGCAGGAAGCGAAATCTCTCGCGCTCCGGCGGCGCTAACGCCGACCAGTAGGCGCGCGCCTGCTCCAGCAAGCTGAACGTGCCCACGATGTTCGTCTGAATAAAATCGTCGGGGCCGAGAATGGAACGGTCCACGTGGCTTTCTGCGGCAAAGTGGACGATAGCCCTTGGATTATGCTCATGCAATATCTTCCCGACCAACTCACGATCGCCGATGTCCCCATGCACAAACCGATAGCGCGCATCGGAGGAAATCGATTCCAGGTTGCGCAGATTGCCGGCGTAGGTAAGCTTGTCCAGATTGAGGACCGGTGTTTTTTCTTCGCGGAGCCAGTACAAAACGAAATTCGATCCGATGAAGCCACAGCCGCCGGTCACCAAGATCGTGTTTTCCATTGTGTTTCGAAGAATGCCACTCCAATGCCGAGCTACCTCGAATCATCGGAAAAACGCCCAGGCAATTTTGATTGTAATAGAAAAGGCTGGATGCTCAATCCAGCCTGACCGTTGTGTGGAGAATTCTGCTTTTATCAGGCTCGCCAGTTCGCAGTCGCACTTGCTGTGGCGCTTTCCGACCGCACTGGCTTACACGGAGGAGGATTGTCACGATCAACCGCCGAACGATTGTTGGATCGCTGCTCCCAGCCCAATACATCGAAGTACGCGGCCTCGACCTGGGCCGCAATTTCAGGACATAGATACTGCTCTCGAACCCGCTGCTGCGCGCGCTGCCCCGCCCGCGCTCGAGCGGAGTCATCCAATAGCAGGAACCGCAGCATTCGTTCTAGGTCACTCACGCTTCCGGGCTCAAAAAGAAATCCTGCCCCGTCCACCAGTTCCCGATTCTCCGGAATGTCGCTGGCAAGCACGCATAGGCCTGCACCCATTGCTTCGAGCAATGCGAGCGACCCCGCCGCAGCAGGACTTCCATGTGGGCTTCATATGACGGAAGGAGCAATCCGTAGACCAGGATCAGTACGAGCACGGACAGGAAGGTCCAACCGAGAACGCGCCTCTGTCTGAAGCAAACTGTGAGAACGTCCCGTGCAGTCGGAAAGGGCGGTGGGGCCTTGCCAATGCGGCTTGCAATCGTTTCGTCCGACATCTATCACCGAGTCTCTGCAGTGATTTTCGGAACTGCTCCTAGAAGTTCGTCGAGGTTGTGTACATGCCCATGTTGGTGGCTGGCATGAATCGCATAATTTGAGAAATAACACTGTGCGGAACGTAAACAAGATCACCCGGCTGAAGATAGGGATCTTCTCGCAGATTCCTGCGCTTTAGCATCCTTTTCACGTCTACGACATGTGCTTCCATCAGTTCAGCGGAAACTCGCCGAAACAGCACCACCTGCGAGTGTCTTGACTGCTGGGTAAAGCCGCCTGCGATCGCAAGACCTTCGGCCATCGTTTTGCTTCCATGCAGTTCGTATTTACCCGGGCGTGCCACCTCGCCGGACACGACGAAGTATGGATGCTCGAAATCCTTCACCGCTACCGTGACGCGCGGATCGTGCAAGGTCTTACTGTAGATCGCGATGATCGCCTGTTCGAGCTCGGGGACGGACTGGCCTTCGGCCATGAGATGCCCTGCATCGCGCAGCGTGATGAATCCGTCCGGTTGAATTGTGACGGTTTGATTGAACTCGGGCGTGAACAAGAAACTGAGTTCGAGCACATCGCTCTTGGTTAACCGGTAGAGCGGACGGCGTTCCCTTCCGAGCGCAAGGTTTCCCGTGCCGTCCGCCCTAGCGGGCTGAGAAGTCGCTGGCCCAAACTTCTCCGGTGCTTTGCTTACCGGAGCTACAGGTTCTGCTTGAACCCCCCGGTTCGGTCCTGCTTCCTGGGCATGCGCGACTTCGAACACCGATCGACTAAAAACGGCAGCGAGAGCTATCAACAGACATAAGAAATAAGGCTTCATTGCTTCCGTTTTTCGCTGCCGTACATGCGAAAAGTACTTCCGCGTTGCAAAAGGAGCAAGACATAGAGGGTGTAGTCCACCTCGGTAGGTATTTTCCTTGTGTTGATGACATGTAGATTTGTGAAGGAATCACGGCAACCCTTCAGTCCGTGCGAAGGCAGTCAACCTCGACGTATTCAAACCTTTCTGCGGATATAGTTTCGTCCACGAATAGATTGTCTACGAAAGTGGACTTCTTCGGAGCCTCCTGAAAGGTTCAGGCCAACGATTTTGCTAAGAAATCGCTCGAAAGTCGTGCTGAATCTGTACTCGCTAATACCCCCAACAGTCGAGACGCACAGGCAAGGTCCGAAAAATCCAGCGCATTTCAATTGAGTCTTTAATGTTCACCACGTCACGAAAACAGGTGATCATCAACCATGACTTGGAGAGTCGGCCTGCCTAAAATCGGCTCATTGTGGAAAACATTGTTAACGACAGCAAAATAACCGAGCCTCTGCCACGAAGGCCGATTCATGTTCTGCTAGCCGGGGCAAGTCCTATGCAACTCCAACTTCTCACGGCTGCATTGCGGCGCCGCCCGGAGTTCAATGCATTTTCCTGTCCGCTCGTGGTGGATATGCTGCTTCAGGCGGTTGCGACCTCGTCGCCAGATGTCCTGGTATTCGCCACAAATGGCAACAACAGTAACTGGGAAGATCTGGCCCTCCTTCGGCGCTTGCATGTTGCCTATCCGAAGGTTGTGCAGATCCTGCTCGTCGAGTCGGTCGATCGTGAGCTGGTCGTGAACGCGTTCCGCTCAGGAGTGCGCGGACTGTTCTGCTCCGCCGAGTATCCGTTTCGCTTGCTCTGCAAATGTATCCAGGTCGTCTACCGCGGACAGATCTGGGCTAACGCGCAACAGATTGACTACCTGCTTGAGTCGGTGACCCAGGTGCCCTCCCTGCGTATCCTCAGCTCTACCGGAAGCAGTCTGCTCACACCGCGGGAAGAACAGGTGGTTGCTTTGGTTGCTGAGGGTCTTTCCAACAAGGAGATTGCTCAGGAACTTGCGCTGAGCGAGCACACGGTTAAGAAGTATCTCTTCCGCATCTTTGACAAGCTCGGGATCTCGACTCGCGTCGAGTTGGTGCTCTACGCCGTCAATCACGGTGAGCATCGCCCAGCTGAGTGGCTGGTGGGCAGCGCTTGAAAAGCGTTTCCATTTTCTGCGTCCCGGGCTCGATTCCGGACGAGTAACTGTCTACAATGAATTTTCCTGTTCAGGAGGGACTGTTGCCCGAGACCGATTCCCACGGCCCGAGGCGCTGGACTGTCATTGCCTCCGGCCTGCTTCTATTCTCCATTGCGCTGATCGTGATCTATTCGGGTACCACCGCGTTTCATAGCCCGGTCGCTGTGGTGGTCATGGCAGCCGTCGGTCTCGTCGCCGTTCTGCTGCAGGTGCGCTTGCGTCAGAACGTCAATCGAAACGTCCGCGTTCCTCGGTGGTTGAATGTGATCGGAATTCTTTGTGCGTTAGGTGCGTTGTTCGCTGACTGGCTTAGGCTGGGACCTAACCTCGTCCAAGTGATTGCGCTTGGGGCTGTCGGCTGTTTTGGAGTAAGCAGCGTGATCGTGCTCGATGGACTTCGAAACAACAGAGCGACCAAGTAATCAATTCCTGGCATTCTCCAAAGATTCCAACTCCAATGTGGCGGCCCTTGCTAGAAGTCCAGTTCCAGTGTGGTTGCGACCTGAACCGCCTTTCCATCCACTTGGTAGGGCTGGAACCGCCACCACTGAACCGCGTCCATTGCCGCACGCGCCAGCGTATCGGGCCCATTGACAGGCTGCAAACTCTGCACAGAACCATCGCTTCCAATCACTGCATTCAGTAGAACACGCCCGTGCAACTTCGCTGATCTGCCCGCATCTGCAGCCACTGGGTCGACGCGATGCACCAGCAGTCGCATCATTACGTCGCCAGGCACCGCTGCGTGGGGTTGGCTTGGTGCCTCACGTACTGGTAGCTTCGACTCCAGTTCCCGCCAGCCTTCTTCCCAATGCCACCATCCCATTCCGGCGACAACGATGACGGACGCGATTAGCAGCATCAGTACTTTTCTTCGGATATAACGCGCCGTCGCTTCGGAATCCTGCTTCGTCTGCGCTTGCGCCACCGAATACCCGCCAAACGGCGGAACCGTTTGCGTGATGACGTGGCCTGACTTTGGGAGGGGATTCACGGGTGCTTTTTGCGGGCTTGCAGATGCATTCTCGCGCCCGTTGCGCGTCCATGACTCGATCATCGCGCGCTGCTCAGTGGGGATCGCCAGGAACTGCAAGCCGCAACGCAAACGCTCCTGATAGCATACCCGCGCTTTTGCGTGGACCGGTCCTAGCGCTGGGATTTGAAACTCGACGCCTACCAACTCTCCCGCGAATACTTCGCCCGCGAGGACCGCACCGATGCCACCCCCGCAGACGTCCACGGACCTCCCCGGCACTGCGTCGGGAACTCCCGAACGCAAGACCGTAACATTCAAAGGGACCGCCAACCGCCGTCGGGCTGCGACTCTGCGCCCGACTCGCGGTCCATCGCTAGGACTGTTGATTCGTTCCGGAGCTCTGGTTGCTGCCGTTCCCATTCGACCCTCGCGAGCAAAGAGTAGACACCCCTACCCCGCATCTTTTCGGGCCAGACGCGACGACTGTGGCGCACCTAATTAAAGAGGGTTGGTTACGCGCGAGTATATCACTCTGAAACGACGAGTCTTTTGGGAATTTTCGGATCTTGCCCAGTTTGATACTCAGAAGGGCATGTCCATCTGGACAGTGTTGGTGGACTTAGAGTCCAAGGAGGTCGGTCAGTGCTCAGAAACGCGACGGCCCGGCTAACCGGCCGGGCCCGCGACAGATAATCTGGTTGAAACGTCGTTGTCCTCTATGGCCAGCGCTTTGCTGTTTCTTCCCAACCCGCGGCTCGTGCGGGTTGCGGGTTTTGATTGACGGCCGCCTGGGGAATCCGTATCGGTTGTTGGGTGGTCTGCGTCGCCAAGGTTGGCTTGGGACCTTCGGCTCCTATTTCCTTGTCATCCGGGGAGAGCAGAGGAGCCACCACCCGCAACGCTTCCACTTCTTTCTCGAGACGTGCGAGTTCGAGCTCTTTCTGCCGCAATACTTCATACACATTCTTCATATCCTGGGCACCTGTTGACGTGGTTGAGTCCAGCTCTGATTCGCACTCTAGGCAGGGGCTGTTTGTTTGTCAAGCATCTAGAAAGTGTCGCGCAAGGTGCTTCTGTGAAAAACTGTGCGGAAATAGATGCAAAGAATCACACACCGGATTTGTCACAAAGATAGGTATCGGTTGTCACATCGGATCAGCGCGCCAGGAGCAGCGCTGCGATGATCATGATCGCGATCATGATCGCGACTATCATGTACTTGTGACTCGACATCCACGATGCCTCCTCTTGTTCATCGCTTAGGAATCGCGGACTGTCTCCCAGAACCGATTCGTTCGCCGCTACCCACTGAGCCGAGCCACTAGCAGCTTCAGAGACACCCAACCCCGCCATAGCGCTCAGCCCTACAGTCCCTTCCGGCGCTTGCTTCTTTTCGCAATCCAGGCACAGCCGGCGCCCTTCCGAGATCGGGAAACCGCAAGCCTCGCATCTCTTTAGATTTGCTAGTGCGCTCAGAGACGGGGCGGCCCCGTTCGGAGGTTCTGCTATCGCGGGGCGCTCCGCTGACAACTGCTCATTCGCCGCCGTCGCTGGTGGCTCGCCGTCCAGGATGGAATCGTCGCCCTCTTCCTTTTCCGCGCCCGTGGCGAGGAAGTTCTGCGTCGGCATCGCCATCTCACTGGCCAACGAAGATTCTGGAGCCCGCGCGATATCTCCCAGGATCTCGTCGCTTTCGTCCTCCCAGGCGCCAGCGCCTGGCGACGTCGCAGGAGCCAAGGCCGGGGAACCTGCCACCTGCACTGACCCATGGAGCGCAACTCCCGAAACCGTTGCGGGAATCTCCGGGAACGCGGGCGGCTCGAGCGCCGCCCCGTCGCTGGTCTCCGGTGCGATCTTTCCACCCTTCGCTCCATCGATCGTGTCAGAAGTCTGCTCTTGGGCTGTCGCATCCGTAGCCGCGGAACCCTCAAGATCCTCCGCCTCGGTGCCTGCATCACCTGTCGGGGATTGGGCCTCCCCATTCGTTCGTTCAGGCCAAATTGTCACCCCATGCGCGGCCATTGCATGTTCCAGGACGGTGAACACCATGGTACCCATGCGCTCCAGCGCCGTGATGTCGCGCCCTTGGAACACATGTGCCTTGTCCGAAAACAACTCGAAGACACCGATCACTTCATCGCTTTGCACCAACGGCATCACCACCACCGAAGCGATTCCCAGCGCCTCGCAACTCTCGCGATTCACCCGGGTATCTGTTGCGGCGTCGTCACACCGAAGTGTCTGCCGTGTGCGAACGCTTTCGCCCGACAAGCCCGAATTGACCTGTAGCAGTGATCCCACTTCCGGTGCTGACGAGCCTGCACTCGCACGACATATCATGTCTCCGTGGTCCCGTAAGGCGATCGCGGCTCCGCTCGCTCCCGTGATGTATTGCGCCTGCTGCGCCAGAAGTCGGAGGGTGGCGGTCAGGTCTTTCTGCGCCATTCCCGCCAGCGACTTCCCACCGTCCTCAGCTGGAAATCGAAGTTCGCCTGGCGCCGTGGCATCGTTCGCCTGCGTCCCCGGCCAGTCGCGTACCTTTTCCGGAGCGGTCAATTCCGGTGTGTGGCTGGGATCGAGGATGGAATGCGGATCCATATTTAGCCGTTACGTTTCTTCCGCGAAGTTATCGAGATGCTGGGCCGACATCCAGCCCAGCGGTACAAGAGCTCCAGCCAATGACAGCGGCCCGGTCGACTTGGCTCTCGTCCTTACGAGGGATGTTTCCTAAGCTTCTCGCTGGGTCGGCGCGGGTGTCAAGCGGGCGCCGCCACCGGCCAGACCGACGAACGAGTCGTCGGCGGTTGGCCGCTTACTTCTTCTTCTCCGGCAGGTACTTCTTCTCAATCGACGCAACCACGACATAATTCGGATCCACCATCTCCGACAATCGAATCTTCGCCACCTTCCCGAGCAGTTCGTAAGCGTCAAGCTCCGACAAGCCGTAGTCCGCGTGAATCCACCCCACCAGTTCTGTGAATGCGATCCGCAGCGCATCGTCGACCGGACGATACGCTCCCACCGTCATGATTGCCTGGTCATTCTCAAATCGAGGCCAGCGGATCGTATGGCCCTTGATAACGTCCACCTGCACCCGTGCCTTCAGCGGCACCTCGATCGCCGCGCCCGCCACTTCGCCGTCCCCCATGGCGGCGTGTCCGTCGCCGAGATACAGCAGTCCGCCCTTTACATTGACGGGAAAGTAGACTGTGTTCCCGACGCTAGCTTCCGGAGAATCCATGTTCCCACCGAACTCCGCTGGCACGATCGAACTGCGCGCCTCGCCGCCCGCAGGCGCCACGCCAATACAGCCAAAGAACGGATGCACCGGGATCTTCACCGTGAACTTCGAATCATGCGCCTGAAATGTCGCCGTGTTGTTGGCGTGATCGATGGGATAAAACCATATCCGCTCCGGCAGCGGCGGATTTAGCATCGGTGTGTAGCTTGTGCGATTCAAAGCTCCGAACTCCGGATCCAGCGCGCCCACGCCCTGATCCCCATTGACTTCAAGGTCCAGAATCTTGACCGACAGCGTGTCTCCCGGCTCCGCTCCCTCGACGAAAAACGGACCAGTCAGCGGATTGTCCCCTGGCGCCATGCTCAACGTGTCCCCTGGCTTTTTGATCGCGTCGCCGAAGCAGTCGAGCGTGTTCGTATCGAGGATGTCGCCCGGCTTCAAATGCGCCACCGGCTCGGCCGACGCATAGACGTACTTCACGTTGCCGAGCGTGGCCTGATACATGATGACATTCGAAGACGGAGGCGTTTGTGCGCCGGCGACGCCTGTCCCAATCACAAATAACGCAACCAAAATTCGGATCATTGATTCATCCCTCTGCATACCGGATGGCTTACGTTTTTGGCCGAAGGTCGGACATCGATTGGCTAACAGCTCCGAGTTCGCAGCTAGCAGCTAGTAGCTCGAAGCTAGCTCCAGCCAACCCCACCCCACTAGCAAAGTGATCAGCGTGATCGGTACGCCCACCCTTAGATAATCCCGGAACCCGACCTCGACCTCCGGCTTCGCTGTCTCCACTACAATAATGTTTGCCACGCTTCCCGTGATGGTCAGGTTCCCGGCTAGCGTCGACGCCATCGCCAGCACCATCCAGGTCGTGCGCGGATTCGCAAATCCCGGCACCAATGCCTTCAGAAGCATGACTGCCGGAACGTTGTTCACGATGTTGCATAGCGCTGCCACCGTGATCGTGAACACCCCCATATTTTGCAAGTTCCAGTGATGGGCGATCTCCAGCAGCTTGTTCGTGATACCCGCATTCTCCGCGCCGCCCACGATCAGAAATAGACCGACGAAGAACACCAGCAACCCCCAATCCACCTCTTTATAGAGCTTCTGTGGCTCCAGCGTACGCGTGATGAGCAGGGTGGCTGCTCCCAGGGCCGCCATCAGTGCCGGATCAACGCCGGCAAAAAATCCCACCACCACGATCGTTACCACAATCACCGGTTTGGTCAGCCGCGATAAATCCAACGTCGGCAGAGGAATCTCATCCTTCGTCTCCGTCTCAAACCCCGCGTTTCGCATATGCACCCAGTGCAGCACCGCCCAGTCGATGAACAATCCAACCAGCGCGACCGGCCCGAGGTGCACGAGAAAATCCGTGTAGTGAATTCCCGAGAACGATTCAATCAGCATGTTCTGCGGATTGCCCGTGATAGTGGCCACGCTCCCGATATTCGACGCCGTAGCCACCGCCAGCAGATAGGGTAGGGGCTGGAGCTTCATCCGTCGCGTGATACTCAGCACAAACGGCACCATGACCAGGCAGACGATGTCGTTCACGAAGAACGCCGACATGATTCCGCACGTGAAGATTACTGCGGGCAACAGATGCTGCGGCTTCAGCCTGCGCAGTACCGCCTCGGCGTTCCACTCGAAGAAACCCACCAGGTGCAGGTTTCCGACAATCAGCATCATCGAAAACAGCAGCACGATCGTCTGGAAATTCACATGGTGCAGCGCGTCTTGTGCCCGCACGATGCGGAACGCCACCATCCCCACCGCGCCCACGATCGCCGCCCCGGTTCGGTCGATCTTCAGGCCGGGAAACTTCCCCAGCGCGAAAACCAGATACGACGCGAGGAAGATGCAATAGGCCGCCAAGATGCGGGCGTCGGAAAGCGCAGTCGAAGGGATATCGGGCATTTCGAGCCCGCTAAGAATAGCAGCCCGTCACGGAATCGGCGCCCCAGCCGCTCCTGCGGCCAGTCCTGTAGGGCCGAACAGAACTCGACTGTAGCGCCGGCGTCCCGCCGGCTGCCGGGAGGCATCGCGCCCTCGTGACTCCCAACGTCGAAAATTTCTCACGCGCAGACCGTGACCTTCGCCCCGCTTTGCATCATTAGATAAATAGAAAACCTAATCCGGGCCCCGGCTATCGCGGAGACGAGACTTGAACGTTACTGAGCACGACGCCGAGCGCCATCTGATCGAGGCTGCTCAACGGGACCCGAGCCGCTTTGCCGAGCTGTACGAGGCCAACTTCGACCGCGTCTACGCCTTCGTCGCGCGCCGCCTGCCTAGCCGTGAAGAGGCCGAGGACGTCACCGCCGAGGTCTTCCACCAGGCTCTTTCTGGGATTGCGACGTTCGAGTGGCAGGGCACGCCGTTTGTCGCGTGGCTGCTTGGCATCGCGGTGCACTTGATTGCGCGCCGCTGGCGACGCGCTACGAAGCATCCAGAGATCCCGGCCGACGATCTCGAGGAAACCGGGATTCTGGATCAGACCGAGCGACAGGCGCTACTCGCGCAACTCGTCGATCGCCTGCCCGACGATCAGCGCCACGTGATTCGCCGGCGCTTCGTCGACCAGCACAGTATTCGCGAGATCGCCCACGAACTTGGACGCAGTGAGGGCGCCATCAAACAACTGCAGTTTCGAGCCATTGAGAATTTGCGAGACCAAATGAGGAACCGTCATGCTTAGCCCCGACATCGAACAACTCGACGCTGCCATCTCCGCCGTGCTCGGCGCGCGCGCTCCCAAGATCCGCCCGGAAGATGCGCAACTCCGCGCGCTGGTCGAGACCGCGTCCGGCCTCCACTTCCTGCCGCGCCCCGAATTCCGCGCTCGTTTGCGCGCCGATCTGCTGGCCCACACATCGCAAGCTCCCGTTCGTCGTCACGTGTTCGACGCCACTTTTGCAATGCATTCGCAACTCAAATCCCGAGCCTCGCGTGATTCAGTCCTGCCGCCACTATTCAGCACCGGGACGAGCATGATGCCCGTGGGCGGTTCGCATCTCGCCGTGTCGTTCGCCCTGCATGTCGCTGCTCTAGCTATAGTCTTCACCTCCGGGTTGTGGGTGGTAAAGAACGCCCCTCATGTCCGTACTCAGATCGCCAGCCGTTTGTCAGAAAGCGTCGACTACATCCTGCCGGTCGCCTCCGGTGAAAGTCGCGGCGGCGGTGGCGGTGGCACTCGGGACAAGCTGCCGGCCTCGCGTGGCTCAGCACCTCGATTTGCGAACGAGCAACTCGCACCTCCAGCCGTCGTCAGAAATGAATCACCCAACCTTCCCGTGGACCCAACCGTCGTCGGCCCTCCGGATTTGAAGCTTCCGCAACTCGGCCAGACGGGCGATCCGATGGCCGCCATCCTCAACCCGCCGTCGAATGGAACCGGGAGCGGCGGCGGCATCGGCAGCCTAGAGGGTGGGGGCGTTGGTGTCGGTACCGGGCCGGGTGTTGGCGAGGGCCGCGGCGGGGGCATCGGTGGCGGAGTCTTCCGTGTTGGTGGAGGCGTATCGGCTCCGCACGCCATCTATGACCCCGATCCGGAATACTCGGAACAGGCACGCAAGGCGAAGTATCAGGGAACGGTCCTCCTCTGGGCAGTGATCGATGCCGAGGGTCATCCGCGCGACCTGCTCATCGCTCGTTCTCTGGGCATGGGCCTCGACGAGAAGGCCACCGAGGCGGTCAGCAAATGGCGCTTCACGCCCGCGGTCAAAGATGGACGCCCTGTCGCCGTCCAAATCAGTATTGAGGTTGTCTTCCGGCTGTACTGAGGTTGCTACAAGCTTCATTGCCAAGCTCAATGCGAGGCGGGGCGAGCCTGATGGGCCTATAATCACATGGCACATTCAGGGGGACGCTATGTCGCGTACATCTCTCCTGCTCGTAACCGCTTTGCTGCTCTCTCCATTTGCGTACGCCAAGGACAAGAAAAACAAACCGATTCTTACCACCGATGTCCTGCGTGCTCAAACAGCTCTCGTAATGATCAGCCCCGATGCTGGTGAAAAGCTTGATGATCCGGCGGGCAATCGTAACGCGCAGGAAAACGTAGAGAGAGCTCTCATTAAATGGGGCCGCTTCCGGATCGTCAACGAAGTCTCCGCCGCCGACCTCATCTTCACGGTTCGCAGAGAGAACGGCCGCATGGTCAATCCCACGATTGCGAACAGCCCTATCGACAATCGCCCCGTGATCTTGCAAACAGGTGACAACAGCGACCGTATCGGTGCGCAGCATGGCCAAGTTCCCGGCATGAATCAACCTGGAATGCCCCAGGATTCTGAGCCTCGAGCGCAAAGCGAAATCGGCTTCTCCGAGGACACGATCGAGGTTTATCGGGGGGACGTGGACATGCCTCTCGAGCGAGCACCAGCCTGGCGATACTCGGCCAAAGACGCCCTTCGCCCGCCGGGTGTCTCCGCGGTCGAAAAATTTCATGACGCCATAGACCAGTCCGAGAAGGCGCTCGCCGCCCAGGACGCTCAGAAGAAAAAGCCTTGATCGGCTAGGGATGACGTCATATTTCTGGCGTCATCTCCTCTGCTCCTCATTGCCAAAATTCTTTTTTCGTCCCAAGTCTTGGGGTATCCCCCTCCCCCCGGTCTCGTGGAATGAGAAGGTTACGCGGGAAACCCTTCCAAAATCTTGGATGTCAAAGAACTTATCTGCAAAATATCGGATAAAGGACTTAGCGTTTGCTGCGATCGTCCGTAAGAGACGCACGCGGCGCATTAGCTTCGCCGACGAAGATTGAGGAAGGCTAGGGCAGTCGTCACAAGTCAGGTGTGATCGGTAAACACCCGGCAAAACGCTGCAGCCAGTCACCCATCCATCCACGAGCAGACTGCGGAAAAAATCCCTTGCCGACCAAAAAGCGGCCGTCAGGCGCTGAAGCGCCGGCTCATTTTCAATGGCTTAGTGGCACGAGTAAACTCGTGCCTTCCCGATTTTTACTAACCTGGATCTTTTTCGCAAACCTGTTAGATCGCGGCAAACAAATTATTCAGACTTTCGGCCAGGGTTGGATGCGCAAAGATTCCCTCGCGCAGGGCCTTGCAGGTCACCTTTCCCATCATCGCCATTTCGAGCACAGCCATTAGTTCGCCGCCTTCCACGCCCAACACCGTTGCGCCCAGAAGTTCGTCAGTCTTGGCGTCAACGATCGCCTTCATAAACCCACGGCTCTCGTCCATCTCGAGCGCCCGCGCCACGTGGCTCATGGGCATCTTCGCGACGAGTACCATTCGTCCCGCCTGCCGCGCCTCAAATTCATGCATCCCCACGTGCCCAAGTTGCGGGTCGATGAACATCGTGTAGGGCACCAGCCGTCCCTCGATCGTCACATTCTTTTTCTCGATCACGTTGGCGCGAATCACGCGGAAATCGTCGTATGAAATGTGCGTGAACGCTGGGCCTCCTTTGATGTCTCCCAGCGCATACACGCCCTCGACGTTCGTCTCCAGCCGATTGTTCGTACGGATGAATCCGCGCGGGTCGGTTTCGATTCCGGCTGGCGCAAGATTGAGGGTATCGGAATTCGCGACGCGTCCTGTCGCCACCAGCAGGTGCGTTCCTTCTAGAGTTCTTTGTTGTTCCGCGCTCGCGACCTCCAGTTGCACTTTCCCACCGCTCGACGCAACGCGCGTTGCCTTCGCGCTCAGGAGAATCTCGATTCCATCCTCGCGCAGGATTTTCGCTACCTCCTCTGCTACGTCTGTGTCCTCGTGCGCCATCAGTTGAGCTCGCGAATGCACGATGGTGACTCTGCTTCCAAACCTCCGAAACATCTGCCCGAACTCAAGCCCGATGTATCCGCCTCCCAGCACCAGCAAATGCTCCGGCACGGAATCCAGTTCCATGATCGAAACGTTGTCGAGGAAGGGAACTTGATCCAGCCCTTCCAGGGCCGGCCGTGACGCGCGGGTTCCCGCATTAATAAAGATCTTCTCCGCCGCGAGTTCTCGTTCTCTACCATCTTTCGCGCGCACTACCAAACGCTTGCGACCACTGAAACTCGCGGTTCCGAAAATCAGCTCCAAATTCTTGGTCTGCTCGATTCGCTTCTGACTGCCGTCGCGAAAACTATTCACAATCTTCCGCTTGCGCTCGCGCACGCGCTTCATATCAATCTGGATCGGCCCCGTCTGCACGCCATAATCCGTGCCTCGCCGCGACAGGTATGCCACCCGCGCGCTGGCCACCATCGTCTTCGTCGGCGTGCATCCTTCGTTCACGCACGTTCCGCCGACGTGTTCGCGTTCCACCATCGCCGTTCGCATCCCAGCTTCGGCCAGCGCCCGGCTCAGCGGAGTTCCCGCCTGCCCGGATCCAATCACGATCGCGTCAAACTTCTCCCCAGTACTCACGCAGCCTCCTTCGCAAATTGTCTGATTCGATGGCCGCCGCAAGGTTACACGCTATGTAAAATGATCGCCGCTCTGTTTTTCAAACTCGCCGGACACACGGCCTGCACGAGGCTCGATGCCATGTTGAGCGTTTTGAGAAGGACCTCCCCGCTGTTCCTGACCGCTGTCCTCTTTATTTCGATCGCCGCCCGGCCGACCTCACCCGATCATTTCAACGGTCAGACCTGGTGGGATCATGTGAAGGCTCTCGCCGACGACACCATGGAAGGCCGCGAGACCGGTAGCGAAGGCCTGCGCAAGGCCGAAGCGTACGTCGTCGAGCAACTCAAGAAATCGGGAGTCCAGCCCGCGGGGAAAGACGGCTACTATCAGCCTGTGAAGTTGGTCTCGCGCCAGATCGTCGAAGCCGAGTCCAGCGCGGCGCTCATCCACGATGGCAAGCCCGAACCGCTCGCCCAGGGCGACGACTTCATCTTCAATACGCGCGTCGACCTCGCGCCGGAAGTGGAAGGTCCGCTCGTCTTTGTCGGTTACGGCCTCACCGTCCCCGAAAAGAATTACGACGACCTTGCCGGTGCCGACCTCAAAGGAAAGATCGCCGTCATCTTGAGCGGTTCACCGCAGGAGATTCCAGGCCCGCTGGCCTCGCACTATCAAACCGCTGCGGAACGCTGGAAGGCCCTCCGCAATGCCGGACTCGTCGGCATCATTGCGATACCCAACCCCGCTTCTATGGACGTTCCCTGGTCGCGCATAGCGCTCAACCGCAACCATCCCAGCATGGACCTCGCCGATGCTGTGTTTAACGAGACTGCCGGCGAAAAACTGGCCTTGCTTTTTAATCCAGCCAATGCCGACAAGCTCTTTTCCGGCACGGGCCACACCTTCAACGAACTCGCCGCCCTCGGCAAGGACTGCAAACCGCTTCCGCATTTCCCATTGAACGCTTCCATTAAGGCCAAGGCGAAGCTCGACAAGAAAGACATCAACTCCGCCAACATCGTCGCGAAACTCGCCGGCTCTGACCCGACGCTGAAAAACGAATACGTTGTTCTCTCCGCACACATCGACCACATCGGCATCGGCGAGCCCATCAACGGCGACCGCATCTACAACGGCGCCATGGATAACGCCTCGGGCAGCGCCGTTCTGCTCGACGTCGCGGCCTCGCTGAAGAAATCGCCCGAGATCCTGAAACGTTCGCTCCTCTTCGTCTTCGTGACCGCCGAAGAAAAAGGCCTCCTCGGCTCGAAATACTTCGCGCAGTATCCGACCGTCGACCCCAAGTCCATGGTCGCCAATATCAACATCGACATGTTCCTGCCCATTATTCCGCTCAAGACTCTTACCGTCTGGGGTCTCGACGAGTCCGACCTCGGCGACCTCGCCCGTAAGGTTGCGCAATCACGCGGTGTGAACGTCCAATCCGATCCCGAGCCGCAGCGCAACATCTTTATCCGCAGCGATCAGTACAATTTCATTCGCCACGGAATTCCGGCGCTTGCGATGGGCGTTGCGCCGGACCCGAATTCCTCTGAACAAAAGAAGCTCTTCAAAGACTGGCTGACAAATCGTTATCACGCGCCATCAGACGATCTTGCGCAACCGGTCGACCTCGGCGCTGCCGCGCAATACGAAGAAATCATTCGCGGGCTCATGGTGTCGGTCGCGAACGATCCGCGTCGGCCCGAATGGAAATCCGACAGCTTTTTCCGGCGGTACGCCGCCGCGGGAATGAACTAACTGTGGGGATCGCGACGAACCAAAGGCTAAGCTTTCCTCAGGGGCTAAAGCCCGGGTGGTAATAGCGCCTGAGCGGCACGGCTGAAAGCCGCGTCTCTAGCGGCTTTTAGCGGAATGGCGGAAAAGACCGCGAGAAAACTCAGAGCGGACCTCAGCCCCTGAAGGGGCGTTGATGTTACAGGGCTTACGGCGCCGCTAAAGCGGCGCCCTGATACGAACCTCGACTTTTTCCGCGGCCTGCGAAGCCGTGCCCTTCCCAAAACCTATTTATGAGACCGGTTCCGGGAACGAGAACTGAGAGCCGTCTGCGTCTTCCTCGAATCTTACCCATCCGTTCGCGAATCTCATTCTCATGTCCCAGGCGAAAGTTATCTCCGTCAATGTGGGCCAGCCCCGCGAGGTCCTCTGGAAGGGGACTCGCGTTTCAACTTCGATTTTCAAGAGCCCGGTCGCCGGCTCTGTCGCTGCGAAGACTCTCAATCTCAGTGGCGACCGCCAGGCCGACCTCGCCGTTCACGGAGGCCCGTACAAAGCGATCTACGGATACCCTTCCGAACACTATCCGTACTGGCGCAACGAACTTCCACAGGCCGATTTACCGTGGGGTGCTTTCGGCGAGAACCTGACTACTGAGGGTCTTCTTGAAGACCAGCTTCACATCGGAGATCAACTGCGTATCGGCACGGCGCTCGCGATGGTGACCCAGCCGCGCATGCCCTGCTACAAACTCACCATCCGCTTTGATCGCGACGACATGATCAAGCGCTTCATCGACAGCCATACCTCCGGCTTCTACTTATCGGTCCTCGAAGAAGGAGAGGTCGCTGCAGGTTCCCTGATCGAAGTCGTGCACCGAGACCCAGCTGGCGTCTCTGTCGCCGACATCACCCGTCTCTACTACAACCATGGGCGCGGCGAATCCGGCCTCCTGCAGCAAGCGATCCAGCTCGAGGCTCTTCCCGCAAGCTGGCGTGACTATCTGCGCGAACGCGCCGTTTGATGCAATGAGCGACGAGAATCGTCGCCCTGCCGGATCTGGAGCCCGCAACCTCGACGTAGAGCCGAGAGCCGAGAGCCCAGAGCCGAGAGCCCCAACCCCAGTTCCGATAGCCCACTCGTCCAATTGACTTGCCGCACTGCCAGTCCATAAGATGACTGCCCAGCGGGCGTCTTTTCCAACCCAATGATCGGCGAAACCATCTCTCACTACCGCGTGATTGAGAAACTCGGCGGGGGCGGCATGGGTGTGGTTTACAAGGCCGAGGACACCCGTCTACATCGTTTCGTCGCGCTCAAATTTCTTCCCGACGAGGTTGCCCGTAATCCTCAGGCGCTCAGCCGCTTCCAGCGCGAAGCCCAGGCAGCCTCCGCTCTGAACCACCCCAACATCTGCACCATCTACGATATCGGCGAGCAGGAAGGCCGTGCCTATATCGTCATGGAGTTTCTCGAGGGCGCCACCCTCAAGCACATGATCTCCGCCCGGCCCATGGAACTCGACACTCTGCTTACCCTCGGCATCGAGATCGCCGACGCGCTCGATGCGGCGCATGCCAAAGGCATCGTTCATCGCGACATCAAGCCCGCGAACATCTTCGTTACGAGCCGCGGACACGCCAAGATTCTCGACTTCGGACTCGCCAAGGTGTCCGGCGCGAGTTCGTCGTTCACCGCCGAACCCAACGGCCTGACTGCGCAGGAAACGGCCATCGGCGAGGAGCACCTGACCAGCCCCGGATCCACGCTCGGTACCGTCGCGTACATGTCGCCTGAGCAGGCCAAGGGCAAGGAACTCGACGGCCGCAGCGACCTCTTCTCCTTTGGCGCGGTTCTCTACGAAATGGCCACCAGTCAACTGCCCTTCCGCGGCGATACCTCCGCGCTCATCTTTCAGGCCATTCTCGACCGTGCCCCCACGCCTCCGATCCGCTTGAATCCCGACCTGCCGACCAAGCTCGAAGACATCATCGCCAAGGCGCTCGAAAAGGACCGCAATCTCCGCTACCAGCACGCCGCCGACATGCGCACCGACCTGCAGCGCCTCAAGCGCGACACCGACACCGGTCGCGCCGTCGCCATCAGTTCCGGCTCTGTGCCCGCTGCTCAAGACGTGCCTTTGACGCCGGTACGACCACAATCCGGAAGCTCTCACCTCGCTGGATCGTCCTCCGGTGCGGTGCCGCCTATCGCGCCGCCGCCTCCATCGTCCCAGTCTGGGGTTGCACCCGTACCGGGTTCGTCCTCCGCGGTGAGTGCCGCCGTGCTCCCGGTTCCACCGGTGCCCAAGTCGCGCATGGGCATGTATATCGTTGCGGGTGTCATCGTGTTGGGCCTGATCCTCGCCGGCGGCTTGTACTTTGCTTCGCATCGCTCGGCCAAGCTCACCGAGAAGGACTCCATCCTGCTCACCGACTTCGTCAACACCACCGGCGACGGCGTCTTCGACGGCACCTTGAAGCAAGCGCTTGCCACGCAACTCGAACAGTCGCCCTATCTCAACATCCTCCCTGAGTCGCGCATCCGCGAAGCGCTCAAATTCATGGGACGAAGCGAGGACCAGCGGATCACCAGCGACGTGGCTCATGACATCTGCCTGCGCGAGGGCGCGAAAGCCATGCTCAACGGCTCCATCGCGTCGCTCGGCAGCCACTACGTCATCACGCTCACCGCCGTGAACGCGCAGACTGGCGACACCGTCGCAAGCGAACAGGCGGAATCGGAAAGCAAAGAGCAGGTTCTTAAGTCCCTCGACAAGGCTGCTACCAGCCTTCGCGGCAAGCTCGGTGAATCGCTGCCCTCGGTCCAGAAGTTCGCCACGCCGCTTGAGCAAGCCACTACTTCATCTTTGGAAGCGCTCCAGGCCTACAGCCAGGGACACGTTGCCCATACGCATTTTGATGACGAGGGTGCCATTCCTCCTCTCAAGCGTGCTGTCGAACTCGATCCCAACTTTGCCATTGCGTGGGCGGAACTGGGAGTCGCGTCGGGAAATGTTGGCCAAAACCGCCAGCGGGAAGAAGCCATTCGGAAAGCCTTCGACCTGAAAGACCGGGCCAGCGAACACGAGCGGCTCTATATCGAAGGTCACTACTACGACGAAGTTACGGGCACTTCGGACAAGATCATCGAGATCTACGAGCAGTGGAAGCGCACGTATCCCCGCGAAACCCTGCCTTGGGACAATCTTGCCCTTCGCTATGGGAACCTTGGTCAATTCGATAAGTCGCTGGAAAACGCTTCCGAGGCCATGCGCCTCGATCCCAAAGACAGCTACGCCTATCAGAATTTGACGGACGCCTACCTCAATTTGAATCGCTTTGACGAGGCCCAGGCCGTAGTGGATCAGGCCGCCGCGCAAAAACTTGACCCTCGCACCACTCGCTTCGGGCGCTACCAGCTCGCCTTCATCCGGGGTGACCAGGCCGCTCAACAGCGAATCGTTGCAGAAACTGCCGGCAAGCTGGATGAGCCGCTTTTGCTTTTCTTTCATGGTCGCGGCCAGCTTGCCCGCGGCGATGTCAAAGACGCACGGGCGACCTTCGACCGCGTCGTTCAGTTGTGCCGCGAGCACGCCATGCAGGAATTCGCTGCTATCGTGCGTGGGGTGCAGGCATCCAATGAAGTGGAACTCGGCTACGTGAGCGAGCCTCGTCAGCAGGCAGAAGAAGCGATCAACCTCGCCTTGAACAAAGACACCAAGTCCATCGTCGCCTTACCCTTGGCTCGGCTGGGGGACGTCGCGCGTGCCCAGAAATTCAACGACGACCTCGCCGTCCAATTTCCGGCCGACACTCTCCTGAACAGAGTGGCGCTCGCTGTCAATCAAGCTGCCATCGACCTCCAGCGCAACCAACCGGACAAAGCCGTCACCGCTCTTGAGTCCGCGTTGCCTTACGAATTGGGCAGCGGTCCCAGTGGTGCAAACCTGATTCCGCCGTTCTACCGGGGCGCCGCCTATCTGCAGGCACGGGATGGTGCCAAAGCACTCATCGAATATCAGAAAATTCTCGATCATCGCGGCATCGATCCCCTGAGCGGCTTCTATCCGCTGGCTCATCTCGGCGCTGCTCGAGCCTATGCTTTGCAAAAAGACACGGCTCGCGCCCGCACTGCGTACCAGGATTTCTTCGCCGCCTGGAAAGACGCGGATCCCGACATCCCCGTGCTCAAGCAGGCCCACGCCGAATACGAGAAGCTGCAATGAGCTTGGGTGGCGCGGACGCTCTTGTCCGCGAACATGTGCCACTCCAAAAGGGGATTTCATCACAGCGCCAATTCCGGAGCGCAGAATTGAAACATTGTGAGAACAAGAAAGACTACTGAGACCTAATACTGTGAACTGGCAATTGGGAAAACTGAGAACCTGGAACTTGAGAACCGATGAATGCGCCGTCGCTCACTTTGCCGCCACGTTTGTCTTGTTGTTCTTCTCCGTTCCCATCGCCTTCATTCGCAACTGTGCCAAACGGTAAGGCGACGACGGCACTTGCATCGCATTTTTCGGTTTGCTGACGCGCTCGTAATCGGCCCGTGCTATGTCAAGTTCGCCGTACTGCTCCGCCACCCGTCCAAACGCGTACCAGAAGGCATCATTGGGCTCGTCGAGATTTCCGAGATCCATGGCGTGCACCAATACCTCACGTGCTTCTTTCGTCTTTCCCACTTCTGCGTAGATGCATCCCAGAGTGTGCAGCACGTTCCCGTTGTTCTGATTACCCTGCGCCGCCGCCAGTGCCGTTTCAACGTCTTCGTTACTAACTTTGCCCGTGAAGAGCGCATACCAAGCCAGCTCATTTTTATCGGAAGCGTCACTCTTCTCAAGTTTCACGACTTCCTTCGTTCGCTCGTACGCCAGCCGATAATCCTCCCGTGCCGTCGCCGAGCGCACCAATGCCCGCATCCCATCCAGATCATCGGGAAGCCGCTTGAGCCGATCCTGCGCCAGTTGATCGGCTTCCGCATAACGACCCAACCCACGTAGCGCCGACGACTGCATTAGAAAGGCTTGCCGCGACTCGGGGTACTGTTTCGCCAACCCCGATGCCACCACGAGCAGTTTGTCAAACTGCCGCAGGACGTCATATCCCTCGGCCAGTCCCAGCGCGACGTTCAGTTTGGCCGCGTCACCTGAAACGTGTTCTTGTGCTGCCTCGAACAAGGCGACTCCCTCTCTCGCCGTCGGTTCCGTCTGCACCAGGATGCCCGCCGCTGCCAACTTCATCGCCGCAGCGTCTACCTCTTTCCCCTTCGTCCATAGCCTCGGGAAAACCAATCCGCCAAGCGGGTCATCGCCGCCTTCCAAGTGCTGTTCGTCCCGGATCCAATCCAGCAGTACTCGCGCACCCTCGAGATTTCCCGCATTTACACGGTCTAATGCTTCCAGCCCGATGGCGTTCGGCTTCTCGCGGGTGTCCAGAATTTTGTAAACCCCGTCTTCCTTCACAGCAAACAAGGTCAGATTCCTACCACCAGCCATTTTGACGTGTACCCGGTAGCCGGACTCATCACTTCCTTCCGCTTTCACTTCCATCATCTGCAGCACCAGGTCCAGAGCTACATCGGGAGACGATCCAATGCGGGCCATCGAACTCCGGAAGACTCTGCCCACGCCCAGGCTTTTCTCCAGGTCGGCTTGATCCATGTGCTCCAGTACTGTTCGTGCATTACGGCTTGAGAACTCGAACATCCTTTCTTTTGAGATCTCCCGGTCCGCCAGCATCAGAATTGTCTCTGTCGCTACTCCCGTCGGATCCTTCGGTGCGACGATTTCTTCGTGCCGACGCGCCTTCCGCAGCGCCGCTGCCATCGCCTCGGTGCGTGTCGCCTCGTCCCCGGATGCCCCCGCCTCCATCAACTCCGCGGCCGACGGATAGCTGCGCGCATTCATCAGCATCTCGCCCGCAGTTCGCAGCATCTGCTTTCGCTCTTCATCGCTCGACGTTCGCCGGTTGGCCTCCGCTAGTCCCGCCTGCGCCCCGTGCTGCGCAGCCTCACACGCCACGATCAGCGCGTTCAACTGCGGATTCAACGCGTTGCCTTCCTTCTCTGCCTCCGCGAACTCGCCCGCGTAGAAAAGCACAAACGCCAGATTGTTCTTGAGACCCACTTTCGCGAGTTGTTCCGGACTCAGTCTTCGATAAATTGCCGCCGCCTCTTTCAGCGGACCGCCAACGCCATAGCGCTGGCCCTCGTGGTTGTACTCCAGCAAGATCGCCAGGTTTGCCGTGATGGCACGATCGTCTCGATCCAGCTGCTCTGCCGCGCGGAATGCCGCCTCCGCTCCCGCATAGTCGCTCCCCGGACGAAATTTCCTCCCCACCGCGTCATACTCCAACACATCCGCGAGCGTCTTTTGCGCCAAAGCCGACGATGGTTCCAGCTTTACCGCCTTGCGCGCTTCCTCCCTCGCCGCGTCTCCCAGTCCCGCCTGAAGCAAAGCGTCAGCCATCTGCAAATGGTGCACGGCCTCTTTTGGATGCAGCGCGATCAGTTCGCGATAAGACAGAAAGCCTTCGCGCATCTTGCCTTCTTTGAAGAGCGCCTGTGCCGCCGGCTCAAACTGAATGAGCGTTGCTTCCCCTGATCTCCATTGCGCCACCTGGTTTCGTAACTGGGTCGCCTCCGCCACCGTGAGTCTCGACTTCACTGTGTCGAAGCGCAATCGCGCATGGACCGTCCCGTTTGCATCTGCGGAGAATTCCTCTGTCAACACCGCTGGTCCTGCATTCATCTTTATGTTCTGTGGAAGTGGCTTCGGACGAAATCCCGCCGGCGGCACGATCAGGTACTGCCACTCCGTCGCATACGCCGCCTGCAGCTGATAGTCTGCTGTCCGCTTCTTCTTCGGCTTGCTCTCCGGATCGGCTTTCTTCTCTTCTTCGGGCTCGCGTTGCCGCAACTCCTCGGGCAAACGGTCAAACAGGGACTCCAGCCGGATCGCCGCCACCGCGCTCTGCAGATCCGTGTAGCCACGTCTCGCCTTCAATGTCTCGAGTGTCAATTCGAACGGCTTCGAGAAGTCTCCCGGATCGCTGCGATTCATGCGATCGAGCTTGTCCGCCAGATACTGCACCTGCATGTATTCCGTCAGGCCCTTCCTGTGTTCGTCGTTCTCTTGGTCGGCGTAGTACGAGCGATACTGCGATTCGAAACTGCCCCTCGGCTCAGTGGTCTCTACCACGCGCGCCGGGCCATTCTCCGCGAGGTAGAACTCGCGCTTCTCGACCACCAGGTTCTCCGCGGACGTCGCCACCGGCGTCTTGGTTAGCCCTTCTGTCTCCGGCCTCGCAAGCAGCGCGAACCTGCCCTGGTCCGCGTTCGGCATCTGCCCCAGCCGCGCGTATTCGTCCGTCGTGTCAATCCACAGATCCGGACTCCCGGGTACATACACAATCGCGTGATCGAACATCCCCATGCCCGGCAGCGCCGGGGAAAGATCCTCGCCGAACCCTGCATCCAGCAGAGCCACATACGCCGGGATCCCAGCCGCTCGCAGCATCGTCACCAACAACGACGACTTGTCCTTGCAGTCTCCATATTTCTGCTTCAGCGTCTCCATCGGCGAGTGGGGGACGATGCTGTTCTCGCCGAACTCCACGCCCGTGTACCGGACCTCGTGATTCAGGTAATCGAGGATCGCCGCGGCCTTTTCATCGCGCGTGGTCTGTCCTGCGATCAGCTTGGTTACGAGAGCTTTCACATTTGCGCCACCGATCTGCTTCTCCACAATGCCACTATACGCGGCCGCGATTTGGTTCCACGACTTGCCTGTCGAGAACCCGACGCTGGGAAACGCTGCTACATCACTGGGCAGGAACGGCTCGCTATTGTCCAGTGCTTCCATAGGACCGAAATCAAACACCACCGAGACCCTGCCATCTTTTTCCGTTCGCTGCGGTTTGGCGTCCGGCAACAGCCGCATCTCGTACTGCAGCGGCAACGACGACGGAGCCTCCAACTCCACCCGCATGTGGTGAACCGGGACCCCACGCCCCACGTACGCTCGCGCCACCACCCCGGCCGCGAAGAACGGAGCCGTCTCTCGCACAGTGCGCTCTTCCTCCACCACTACACCCGGAGCGATCGCCGGCAGCGGCGCTCGCAGCACACGCTGATCTCCATAGGTTTCGTTTTCCTCTTCGTGCGCCGGAGAGTCCGTAATCGCCTTGTCCTCGAGCGTGTAGACCTCGTAATCCTTGGTGATCACTCGCGCCCGAATCGTCGGCCGCTCGTCGTGCCACGGTTCCCAGTGCACCATGACGGCATCCCACTGTTCCGCGCCCTTCGACGTGAAGATCTTATAGATCAGGTAGTGTGTGTATACCTGCTTCCCGTCGCTGTCGAAGGTGTAGTGCTCTTGCTCATCGAGCACAAGAGCATCTGTGCCGAGAGGCGTTGCGATCGCCGAAGCCGCGTGGTAGATCGCCTTGGGATCTTCGCCGAAGTGCGCTCCCGCCCACGGCTCCGCAGTCTGTCCCCGCATCGACAGGCTGGAACTGATCAAGAAAAAAAGAGTAATGAAAAACGTAGTCGTTGCGAAATTTGAACGGAGGCTGGACCTATACAACGGACCCGAAGATTGGCGCACAGGAGAGACCTCTTACCGTTAGACCTTACCCCGCTTGCGGTTACTCCGCAAGGACACGGCGGACTGCGAATTTCTCGACTAGGGTTCGAATCCGCGCGGGGCAACCTTGTCTCTGGATCACGCAACTCGGTGGCGTTTCCCTCAGATCGAAGAATCTGGAGACCGGAGTGTCCAACTCGAATGCAAATCATCGAAAAAGAAATTGCGAAATTGAGTCAAGGCACGACGTGAAATACGACGCTTCTCTTCAACTGACGACCGGAACTCCACGTCGTTTGTTACAGTCCGGTTAAAGATCAAAGGCTTCTGCGCCGGTACGGCTACAATACAGGCGTGAAACCCAACATCTTCGTCGTCGAAGACGATCCCGATATTTCGCGACTGGTCCGCCATCACCTCGAAAGCGCAGGCTTCGCAGTAAAGCTTTACCCCACAGGTAACGCAGTGCTGTCTGATTCCGAGCGGCAGCGGCCAACGCTCTACATTCTCGACATCATGGTCCCGGGCAAAGACGGCCTCGAACTCTGTCGGCAGATTCGCCAAACGCAATCTCTCGCCGCGATCCCGGTCATTTTCCTAACGGCGAAGAGCAGTGAAGCCGACCGTGTTCTCGGTCTGGAACTCGGTGCCGACGACTACATCCCGAAGCCTTTTAGCCCGCGGGAATTAGTCGCCCGCGTCAAAGCCGTCTTGCGCCGCTTTGAGCGACCGTTGGCCCCCGGCCCGATTCGTGTCGGCGAAGTTGAAATCGATCCAGTTGCGATGACTCTCACCGTCAACGGCCAACTCGTCACTACCACCGCCACGGAGTTCCGTCTACTCGACTATTTCGCTCGTCACCTCGGACGTGTCTTTACCCGCGATCAGTTGCTTGACTCCGTCTGGCGCGACACATCTTATGTGACGCCGCGTTCTGTTGACGTTTACGTTCGCCGCATCCGTGAAAAGATCGAACCGGATCCCGAAAATCCGCGCTACCTTAAAACCGTGCGTGGGGCTGGATACCGCTTCGAGGCGCCGAAGTGACCAACCGGATCTTCTTCAAGCTGCTGCTGATGTTCGCGTTCGTCGTTTTGGTGACGGCAGTCACGCTCGATATTTCCATCCGCCGTGCCTGGGAAGCCTCACTACGGGACGAGATTCAGCGCAGCCTTACCGCTAAAACTCGCCTTTTCGCCAATCGCGTCGAAAGCGATCACCAGCACACCCTGCAGGACATCGCCTCGCAGGAAGGCCAGGCCGCCGGGGCACGGGCCACCATCATCGATCCGACTGGCAAGGTGCTCGCCGACTCCGAGGCTGACGCTGCCTCGATGGAAAACCACCGCGAGCGCAAGGAATTTCTGTCAGCCCTGGGGGGAAACATCGGTGTAGACGAACGCCGCAGTCGCACCATCGGCGTTGCCTTTCTCTACGTCGCCGCGCCCATCTCCGGAGGCGCCGTGCGCATGGCCTACCCACTATCGGATGTCGAAGCAGCGTCACAGCGAGTTCATCACACTCTGCTCCTGGGGTCGGGTGTTGCGTTCATCATCGTTATGGTCCTCGCTGGGATCGCCGCGCACTATACTTCTCGGCGCCTGCGACGCATCGTCAGCTTCGCCGAGCGCATTGCATCGGGTGACCTTACTGCACGCATCTCCGCCACATCCCTGGACGAGATCGGACAAGTGGCCACCTCTCTCGACAAAACCGCCCGCAAGCTCGAGGAAACTTTTCTCGCGGTGCAGACCAGCCAACGACAACTCGAGACCCTGCTCAACTCCATGCAGGACGCGGTCATCGCCGTCGGTGCCGACGGCCGCGTGCAATGGGCGAATCGTGGCATGGACCGCCTCGTCCCGCAACGTACTCGCCTGCAGGCTCCCGTCGTCGAGACGGTGCGCGACCCACAATTCCTCGCTGCTTTGCGAAGTGCAACCGAAGGACAGAAATTTGCCTCTGCCCGCGCCGCCTCCATTGTGCCCGGTCGCAGCTTTGATGTGACGGCCGCGCCGCTTCCGGGTGGTGGTGCGGTCGCTGTGCTCCGCGACCTCACTGAAACCGAGCGCGTCGAGAAAACCCGCCGTGATTTCATCGCCAATGTTTCACACGAACTGCGCACGCCCCTCACCTCTATTCAGGGGTACACTGAGACGTTACTCGACTCAACTACCGACAACGGCCACGTTCGCGAATTTCTCGAGATCGTCCGCAAGAATGCCGCGCGGATGTCGCGCCTCACCGAAGATCTGCTCACTCTCGCGCGCGTCGAATCCGGCGAACAACGTTTCGTTCCGCAACCGACTGCTCCCGCTGATCTGCTCGACGATGCTGTGGAAAGCTTTCGCGAAGTCGCGAAGGCTTCAGGACTCGAACTTACCGTCGAAGAAGTTGCCACCACGCCGGTCAACGCGGATCGCGAAGCCATCCACCAAGTCTTCTCCAACCTGATTGAGAATGCGATGAAGTATGCCGCATCCGGCGGAAAGATCATTCTGGGCGCTCGTAATTGCGAGCGCGGCGTCGAATTTTATGTCCGCGACTTCGGCCCTGGCATCGCCTCGGAACACCTTCCACGCCTCTTCGAGCGCTTCTACCGAGTCGATAAGGCCCGATCCCGTGAGTCCGGCGGCACCGGCCTGGGACTTGCCATCGCCAAACACATCACCCTCGCTCATCTAGGCTCCATTCGCGCAGAGAGTGAACTCAACCATGGCTCGACCTTCCTGTTCACGTTACCCATCGCGATGACTGCCTGATTCGAACGAACAAAGGGCGCCTGTTTACATTTCATTTACATTGGTGTTAGCACGGTTGCCCTATTTTCGTGGCAGAATTCACCTCGTATTAACCCACGGCCAAGCGAAACATCCTATTCTTCGGTTTTGCCTGACCCTCGATATAATCCCCGCGTTGAGCACGATGGCGCCCGACCCAAGGCCGCATCGCCCCGGAGGAAACCGCGCATGAGTACTGCCACGGTCAAAAGTCTGCCCCCCGAGCCTGCGTATGGTCATTTGGTGCGGCTCACCGTGAAAGCGTGTCAAGTGGCGAAAGAAGCGGCGGGTGCCGCAGCGGAGGGAATCGCCACCGGCGCGCCGGCGCTGCTCAACTCGATCCGCCAGCGCGAAAAAGAGCTCGACAAGCTCGACATGGAGATCGATGGTGGCGTCACCGAAGCCATCACCCAGGTTAGCGCTTCGGAAGCGCGCGAACTGCTCGCGTGTATGAAGTTCATGATCGGACTCGAGCGCATCGGCGATCTGCTCCTGAGCTTCGCCAACAGTGCGCAAGCTGCCGGGGGACGTCTCGATCCGCAAGACGTCCGTGACCTCACTCACATGGCGACCGTTCTCGAGAAGATGCTGACCGACGTTGGCGATTCCTTCTCGGCGCGCGACGTCAAGAAAGCCATCGACGTCCTGCGCGCCGATGCCGAAATGGACCGACTGCGCAACCTCATTTTCCTGCGTCACATCGAGAATCCCGAAAATATCGCCCGCCAGGGCAGCCTGCAGGTCATCTTTATGACCCAGTCCCTCGAACGTGCTGGCGACCACGCCAAGAATCTTGCCGAGGAAGTCTGCCACTTCGTTAGCGGACACACCGTCCGCCACGTCCTCATGGCTTACGACAAGCCCATCGAGCAGATGTTCATCGACTGGCTCCGCACCCGCGACGAGAAGACGGGCTCGTAGGATCTCGGCGGGCCGATGAAGGACCCCCAAAAGCACCCTCGTATTGTCAGTTCGTGCTCCAGCGCAAGGACCTTTGCAACCGCCCACCCACTAGCCTAGTCTCGAACGCAATCTACGAAATCTCATATTGTCAGCCTTGTGAATCTCTGACGAAATGTATTCCCGATCGATGAATGCTTGTAAGCTATTGCAGCAAATGGAAAAACGGCCATCTTCAGTTTGGTTCACAACCTGCTTCGTGGCACCCAAGCCTTTTGTATCCATTACAGCCATTCAGCTTTTCAGGTTTCCGAGGAGGAATATGCGACGCTTATTGGGAAGCGTGATCGTGTTGGCGGTTCTTGCGGTAGCGGGATACGCACAAACGTTTCGAGGAGCCATCAACGGTACGGTGAGCGACCCATCGGGGGCGATGGTGTCCGGGGCGACAGTGAAGGCCACCGACGTCGCCACTGGCGTAACGCTGACGACCAGCACAACGTCTGACGGCCAGTTCGCTTTCCAGGACCTTCCTCTGGGCACGTACAAGATCGTTGTAAATGCAGCCGGCTTTTCGACGCTGACAACCGAAAACGTCGCGGTGATGGCCGGACAGGCCTATACGCTGGCCGTGAAGTTGAAGGTCGGCGAGACGTCAACGAGCGTCGAGGTATCCGCGGCGGCGCTCTCGCTCGATACCACGACGGCGACACAGGACAATATTCTGCCCACGCAATCCGTGCAGGATGTCCCGATGAACGGCCGGGATTTCACCCAGTTCATCGCGGTACAACCCGGTTACTCGGGCTACTCGGTGGGCGGATTTGGATCGCTCAATGGGACGCGCGCCAACCAGATGAACTGGCAGATTGACGGCGTCGACAATAACGATTTCTGGCACAACATTCCGGCGGTCAATCAGGGTGGCGTTTCCGGAATTGCGGGCGTCGTGATGCCGCTCGATGCGGTCGATGAATTCGCTTCTCAGAGTGCCTCGGCTGCCGAAGGTGGACGCAACGCGGGCGGGATCGTCAACGTCGTATTGAAGTCAGGAACGAATCAGCTTCACGGATCTGTCTATTACTACAACCGCAATACCTCGCTGGGAGCGGCGACGCCGTTTTTCAACCCGGCTTTGCTGCAATCCGAGGGATTGCCGAGCAGCAAGCCGCCGCTGCGCAACGAGAATTACGGCTTATCGCTGGGCGGTCCAATCATTAAGGACAGAACGTTCTGGTTCATCACGTACGAGAGGCAAAAGTACACGATTGGTCTTTCGGGGCAGAATACCGAACCCTCGCAAGCGTACTTCAACGCAGCGGCGGCGTTGCTTGCCAATCAGGGGGGCATATACGGGGCTTACGCGCCAGTGAGCCAAAGCACCATCTCGCAGCAGATGGAAGCGAACTTCTGGCCACCCTACATTGCGAATCTCCCCGCGAGGTCAGGCAACTTCTTCGCTACGAACCCTTCAACGGGATACAGCTACAACGGCGTCATCAAGCTCGATCACAATTTCACCCAAAACCATCATTTGTCAGCGCGTTGGTTTGGGGGACAGGGGAGCCAGACAGCGCCCCTGGGTGGCAGTGCGGCATTGGCGACCGCCAGCTCGAACCTTTCTTACTATTTCGAGAAGGCGCCGATTCACGTGTACAACTACGCGATCACGCTGAATTCGGTGCTAACGCCGAAGGTGACCAATCAGGTTCTATTCGGGGTGAACTATTTCAACCAGACGTTCAATGACGCGAACCGCAGTTTCGATACGCGCTCGTACGGTCTCTTTCTCAGTCCGGATGCGTTGATCAAAGGAAAGCCGATTCTGGGCGCGCCCAACATCATCATTTCCGGTTTCGAGCAGATCGGAATTACTCCTCCGCAAGGCCGCAACGACATCACCGGGATGCTGACTGACATCGTCTCGTACACGGTGGGCAAGCACCAGTTCCGGTTTGGCGGAGAGTTTCGTCAAGGGCGCGTAGACGAATTTTATTTCCGCCACTCGTTGGGGAAATTCAACTTCGACGGATCGCAGGGACCGTGGAACATCGGTACAACGACAACCCCACAGTGCGTCGTGTCGGATCCCAATGTTTGCTCCCTCGCGGACTTCCTGGCAGGGAACGTGGCGAGCTCCAGTATTTCGGTCGGCAACGCCGAGCGCGAGGTGTTGGTCAACGGATTCAACCTGTTCGGACAGGACGCTTGGCAGGTCACACCGAAGCTGACGTTGAATCTGGGTCTTCGTTGGGATTATTTTGGACCTCTGCACAACGGCAAGAAGGACCTCGCCGTATTTGTCCCGGGGAAGGGACTTGTGATCCAGGGGAGCGACATCAATGCGATCTTCCCGCCCGACCACAAGGCGATTGGACCGAGAGTCGGATTCGCCTATCAACCAGGCTTTGGCAAGGATCTGGTGCTCCGCGGTTCATTCGGTATCCACTATGACCAGATCAACATGAATCCGTTCCTGGACTTCCGTCCGCCGAACAACGCCGACGGACTGGAGGACAATCCTGCGGGTCCGAAGCCGGTTGCGGCGTACACAAAAAATACGGCCGGCCAAACTTCCTACACATGGCAGCCGAATGTCCAGATCTTCCCGGCCGTACAGACTTGCCCGACGGGAAATGGATGTTTCGACCCCGTGACTGGTCTTCCCCTGTCCCTGGACGTCTTTGCGGTCAACCAGCACTTCCGTACGCCGTATTTTCTGGAATACAGCCTGAATGTTCAAAAGGGACTTGGGAACATGGCAGTTTGGCAGGTCGGATACGTCGGCACGCAAGGCCGCCGGTTGTCGATCATGCAGAACATTGGTCCACTCCCAGCGTATGCAAATTTCAATAATATTAACCAGCTCAGCAGCATCGGCACTTCCGTTTACAGCGCACTCCAATCCACATTGCGGCTTCGTGCCTGGCATGGAGTGAACACGCAGTTTGCTTACACCTGGGGTCACACGCTTGACCAGATCAGCGAGTACCGTGGCGCGCTTGCAGACAGCGTCACGAATCTCAAAATCGACCAGGGAAACGGGGACTTTGATACCCGGCACAACTTCTCCGGTGTGGTCACGTGGGATATTCCCGGTTCTTCGCGCGGTCCCAAGTGGCTTACAAACGGCTGGGCTCTGAACAGTTTGATGACGTTTCACAGTGGACAACCAACCGATGAAACCCTGCTGGGCCTCAGCGTCATCGGCGATCCGTTTGCCGGTGTGTCTCACTCGTTCCAGAAGAGTGCCACCGGCTTCACCGGTGTCCAGTGGTGGAATCCGGCCGCGTTCTGCAGCCCTGGGATCGGTTCGTGCCCGACGGGGCCGTACAACGGGGGAAACCTGAGGCGGAACCAGTACGCAGGCCCTGCATTCCACGAATTCGATCTTTCGGTGATCAAAAACATCCCTATCACCGAGCGATTCAAGGCGCAGTTCCGGGTGGAGATGTTCAACTTGTTTAACAACAAAAACTTCGCCTCGGGAGTCGGTTCCGTCGGCACGAGCTGCGGTCCCGATCCCACGACGGGAGTGTGCACGACAGCAAAAGGTTTCGGCCAAGTGACCGATACGATTGGCGATTTCAACGGCGCTCCCGGACTCGGGCCCGGAGAAGCGTTCAACACCCAATTAGCGCTGAAGATTATTTTCTAAGCCAAAGCTGAGTCCTCACCAAGGCTCCTCCTGAAAATCGGGAGGAGCTTTTTGTTTTTACCGGCGAAGAGAGCTATCCACTTCACACGTCCTACAATCGATACTGTTCATCGTGGCCCACTGCGGGAAATCTGTGGAGTTTCGGAATGAATGACGGAACGGTACCGCGCAGTCTTGGCCTGGTCGGTGGGCTGGGTGTTGGAGCGACCGTCTACTACTACCAGGAACTGGTGAAGGCACACGCGTCGCGTGGCTGCCTTCCGAACCTCGTGATGGTGCACGCCGACATGCAGCGCGTGCTCAAGCACGCTGCGGCGGACGAGACGCCGGAGTTAGCCAGATATCTGGCGCAACTGATCGAGCGGATGGCGCGCGCGGGTGCGCAGGTAGCCGCGATTCCTGCGGTGACGCCACACATTTGTGTATCGGAACTCGTGAAGCTCGCTCCCATTCCCATCGTCAATTTGATCGACGCCATCGGACGGGAGGCCCTCGCGAAAAATTTTTGCCGTGTTTCGATCTTCGGAACACGCTTCGCGATCGAGAAGAAGATGTTTGGGCAAATGCCGCAGGCCGAGATCGTGCTGCCCGGTCCCAACGAGATCAGCGTCATTCATGAAACCTATCTCGAGATGGCCAATGGGGGCCGGGGCACGAAGGAACAGTACGAACGATTGCGTAGTCTTGCATTCCGGTTGATCGAGCGAGAACATTTGGACGGCATCGTTCTTGCCGGGACGGACTTGTCGCTGGTCTTTAACGAATCCAATACAGACTTTCCGCACGTGGATGGGGCGCGGGTCCACCTCGATGCCATCATGAGGGAGTTATTAGGCTAAGGATCAGTGCTGGTACGGACCGGCACCGCATAGCGCCGACGCAGGCGGTCAGCCAGCCGCAAGCCAGGAGCCCGGTCACAAGAGCAAGGCGGCGACAGGGTGAAAAACGCCGAGGGCTCATGGTGACAATCTCCCAAGGCCATCGTCAGAGACATTTATGGAAGCCAGTTCACAGGGCGGCACAACAGGATGTGCGAATTGTGAAGCGGGGTTTTCCCGAAACAGGCCTGGATTTTGCGGAGAATCAAAACAGGTCTGATCGCAGAGGCTGTTTGCGAAGTTGTGGATTCCGACTAAGATATGCCGGATTCAAACGAGCACGTCGATTAAGGAGAAGCGAGCAATGAAGAAAAGAGTCGTCCTGGTGGTTGCGGCGTTCGTGCTGTCTGGGTTGTGGACCTTGAATATCAGCGCACAAGATGCGGGAGCGAAACCGAAGGTTGTGAGCGAGCAGCAGGCCGTGCTCGAATCGTGGAATGACATCGGGCGGAAGCTGATTGCGATGGCGGAAGATTTTCCCGAGGACAAGTACGAGTTCAAGCCGAATCCGGCCCAACGCACGTTTGCGGAGCAGTTACTCCATGCCTCGGGGGTGAACTACTACTTCACGAACGTAGTCAAGGGTGAGAAACCGCCGGCGGAAGAAAACCCAAAGCGTGAACTCTTCAAGTCGAAGGCCGACATCGTGGCCTACGTGAAGAAGGCCTTTGCAGACGGAGCCGAGGCGATCAAGGCGAAAGGCGAGAAAGGGATGGGCGACCGGATCACTGATCCGTACAGCCATAATTCGGTGCGGGTCGCCGACTACGCCTACGGATTCATCGAGCACGACGGCGAGCATTACGGGCAATTGGTGGGCTATTACCGCGTCGCAGGATTAGTTCCTCCTGAGTCGCGGCCGAAGAAGTAAGGTTGATGGGCGTGGGGCTGGGCTCGAAAACACTTGGGAGCGAGTCTCTTGTGACTCGCTCCCTCTCATTGAACCCCAATTTGGGTGGACCAATTTATTTGGTGGTCAACATCGCCTGAATGCGTTCGGGTTGGCGCTGCGCCTGATCGCGCACAGATTTCTTGACCTTGTGCTGTGCGACCGTCGTTGTGGTCGATGTCACCTTGGTTTCCTTCTTGGCAATCGGTGTTTGCGTCGGTGTCGCTGGCTTCACGAGCGCGGGCGCCCACGGATCGTACCAGGTGGGATCGGTTTCCTGCTGCCCAAAGGCGGGAACGACCATCGTCGGTAGCGCCATCAGCGCCAGTAATGCGATTACTCTGGAGAACTTCATGTGATTCCTCCCGGCGAGGCCGTTTTCTTCTGGCCACCGCATTGGTCACAGATGAAGCTAAAGCAACTGGTATGCCAAGTCGGAAGCGCAGCGAGTTTCCGAACCGATTTAAAGTTCGGCATTAAAATCAATGAGATAGGGGTCGGACGGCTTGTGCGGGCGAGATTCGGTTTCAAATGTCTAGTCGTTTTCGTTAACCCGACGGTTAATGATCTATCTCAAGAGATAGCCGATGCAGGTGGCGACAATCGGGAGAGCACGGTTCGGCATAGATCCGAATATCCAAATTGAGTGAGGCCATGTGAAAAAGAGCTTGGTTCTTTTCGTACTTCTGCTCATGGCAGTAGCCGTGGTGGCCGGGGCGAGCCCTGAGCCTGCCGATCCGACGGTCGAAGTTCTCCGCGCCAAGGATCAAGCGCTGCTCGATGCAATTGCCCCTGGCGACCGGAAGGTGTGGGACGAAGCTCTGGCGCGGGAGGCTGTCTACGTCGATGAAAACAGCGTCATCATGAATCGGGCAGAGTACCTGAAGCAACTCGACCCCTTGCCGGCCGGGACGTCTGGAAGCCTTCGCATCGCGTCGTACTCTGCCCACATCGATAGGGATCTTGCCACAGTGATCCATACGGACGACGAAGAAGAGAACTACCACGGGCAAATTCTCCACGCGCAGTACCTGATGACGGAAACGTGGCGCCGAGATGCCGGCGCCTGGAAATTGTATTTGGTTCACGTGTATGCGGTGTTGAAGGATCCGCCTGCGATCGACCTGCCGGCTGCAGTGCTCGCCGAATATGCGGGCCGTTATTCAGGCGGCGATGATCTCGTATATGTCATTCAATGGGATGGAAAGCAGTTAACATGCGGAAGGCCGGAGCGGCCGCCAAGTCCTGTGAGAGTTGAGGTGCGCGACGTACTCTTTATCCCCGGTCAGCCGCGGGTGCGCAAGATCTTTCAGAGAGACAAAGAAGGGAAGATCACGGGTTTTGTGGATCGCCGGGAGGGAGAAGACCTGGTCTGGCATCGGGAAGTGAAAACTGGTTCGTAAATTCAAACGGATTGGGCTTGCGCCGCGTCTAAAATAGAAAATCCCAGGAGGTGCTGCATGAGACGCCGCGATTTCGTTCTGGGGACCGCAAAAGCCATCGGAGCCGCCTGGCTCACTTCCCACGGCCTTGCATCGGTGATGCAAGCTCTGCCTGCGCTGCCACAAAAGTTCAGCGCCTCGGACACAGTCACGCTTGGCAAGACCGGCATCCAGACTAGCCGTTTGGCGATGGGTACGGGAACAGTCGGAAGTGGCGGGCACTCCCACCAAACCGCGCTGGGCGTAAAAGGGCTCTCAGACCTCCTGCTGAATGGATACGATCGCGGGCTTCGTTTCTTCGACTCCGCCGATTCTTATGGAAGTCACCCTCACGTGGCGGAGGCGCTGAAGCATGTTCCGCGCGACAAGGTGACGGTTCTCACCAAGACTTGGGCGCGAGACCCGGCGTCGGCGCGAGCCGATCTTGAGCGCTTCCGGAGAGAGCTGGGCGTCGATCATATCGACGTCTGCTTGATTCACTGCTTGACGGAGGGTGATTGGACGGAGCGCTACAAAGGTGTGATGGATGTGCTCTCGGAGGCCAAGGATAAAGGAATTATTCGCGCCCATGGCTGCTCGTGTCACAGCATCGAAGCGCTGCGGGCAGCGGCGAAGTCGCCGTGGGTGGATGTGGACCTGGCGCGAATCAATCCGATCGGGTCTCACATGGACGCGGATCCGGCGACGGTGGTCAGCGTTCTGCGCGAGATGAAGGCGGCCGGGAAGGGCGTGATCGGGATGAAGATTCTGGGCCAGGGAGACTTGCGAGGCCGCCAGGACGAAGCTTTGAAATATGCGCTCTCGTTGGGCGTTCTGGATGCTTTCACGATTGGTGCAGAGAACAAGGCTGAGCAAGAGGACCTAATCCGGCGAATTAGCGCGGCGGCGTAGCGGCTCAGGTTTTCTTTATGGGATGAATGGCCTGCCTAGCCGGATCACTTTGATTCATCGCGCTTGAGAGCATCCAGAAATGCTGTGCCCGTGACAGCGAGTTTTTTCTCGAGGCGCTCGGTGCAATCGCAGTTCGAGCACGCCCAGTATTCGGTCCCGTTCTGATCACGGCAGCGGCGGCGGTCGTGCGCGTCTTGCACTTTGGTCAGATCAAAATACTCTTCCCAATAAGGCCGTTCTTCCTGAAGCGGCGTCGGACAATAGCAAACCTCAACCCATCGCGCAGTTCCATCCGCGCAGAGGCGAGCGTTTTGCATGTCGCTCAGGTACTCGCCTTCGGCAACAGAGCCCCGTCCAAGCGACTCATCTTCAATGGTGCGCAGCAGATCGTGCTCTTTCCCCGGCTTGACCCGGGCTCGAACCAGATATCGCATATGTATATTTTAGCGTAGGCAGGTCCGGATCCAGAACGGAGTGATTCCCAGCTGAAAAATCATCGACTTATAAACATCGTGATCCGATCTTTTTGCATTTTACATCCCAGGAAGACCCACCTTCGTAACCATACTTTACATTTCTTGACAGAGCCGACGCGGCGCCCGCTGGCATACTCGAATCGCGAGTCCTTAAAAAATTGGCACTTTGATTTGCCCCGAAAAACTATCTCGTCTCTGTACTGCGGGGCAGGCGGGACGGTCTTCTACAGTTCGACTGCGAATGAGGGCGCAGCGGGTGAGGAAGCAGTCCCGCCAGATTTTTTTTAGGCACATCCGGAACTTGCAGTCTACTTGGCCAGTTCGGTAGGAGCCCAAGCCCGAACCTAGTATTTTGGCGGTTCCGGTTCGGCGGAACCATCAGCTCGCGCATCAGAGGCCCCGTAGTTCACGCCAGTTCTTGAATCGTGCAGGACCGCCTGCCCGCGTCCCATATTGGTCGAGTATTCGCGATCAACTTGCAAGATGTGCCCCTTCGCAGTGAGTTTGTCGCGGACCTCCGCGGGCACACGGGATTCAATCACAATGTTACAGCCGCGTTTTGGGCTAACCGTAAAGCGCGGGTTTTCCAAAGCGGCCTGGATGTTCATGCCATAGTCGACGAAATTGGAGACGAACTGAGCGTGAGCCAGTGGCTGGTTGGCGCCGCCCATGATGCCAAAACCAATATGCTGGTCTCCCTTTTCCATAAACGCCGGGATGATCGTGTGAAATGGGCGCTTGCGAGGAGCGAGCGCGTTGGGCGAGGTGGGGTCGAGGGAAAAGAGCGCACCGCGATCCTGCAGAACAAAGCCCATGCCACGGACGGTGATGCCCGATCCGAACTCCTCGTAGTTACTTTGGATGAGAGAAACGATATTGCCGTCACGATCGACCACGCTGAGATATGTCGTCTCACTGGCGGGAGGCTTGCCGAAATTGGCGGCGCAGTTCGCTTTCTCGGGATCAATCAGCTTCGACCGCTCCTGCGCATACTCTTTCGAAAGCAGACCCTTCACCGGGACTTTCGCGAAGCGAGGGTCTGCGTCGTAGCGGTGCAGGTCAGCGTAGGCGAGTTTCATTGCCTCGATCTTCTTGTGCAGTTCGGCGGCGCTTGAAGGGCCATCGGGCGAGGCCGGCGTGGTTTCCATGATGTTGAGCATCTCGAGCGCAGCCATGCCTTGGCCATTCGGTGGGAGTTCATAAATCGTCCAGCCACGATACGGGGTCGAAATTGGCTCGACCCACTCGGGGGAAAATTCGGCGAGGTCCGCTGCCACCATGGTTCCACCTTGCGCCTTCGAGGTGGCCAGAATCGCGTGGGCAATCTCTCCTTTGTAAAAAGCCGCAGCACCCTTCGAAGCGATCAGGCGTAGCGACTTGGCAAGGTCCGGGTTGTGAAATATCTGGCCGACCTCGGGCACCTTGCCGTCCGGAAGATAGACTTTGCGGCTCTCGGGATCGCCGGCAATCGTATCGAGTGCACCCTCCCAGAAGCCGTGGATGAGTTCCGGGACCGGATATCCGTGTTCAGCGTAATAGATGGCGGGCTGAAGGACTTCCTTCAGGGCGAGTTTTCCGAACTTACTGTGTAGAGTGTTCCAGCCCGCGACGGTACCCGGAACGGTCACCGCATCGATTCCCTCGACGGGCATCGATTGCGCTCCCTTGGCCTTCAGATGCTCCGGTGTGAGGCCTTGTGGCGCCCATCCGCTCGAGTTCAGGCCGTAGAGCTTTCCGGTTTTCGCGTCCCAGTAAATGGCGAAAAGGTCGCCGCCGATGCCGTTCATCATTGGCTCGGTGACTCCCAAAACGGCGTTAGCCGCGATGGCAGCGTCGACGGCCGATCCGCCTTTGGCGAGGATCTGTGCGCCTGCCACCGACGCCTGGACATGGGTGGTAGCGACGATGCCGTCGCGCGTAATTACCATGGACCGGGCGTGGGAGCGGTCCTGGGCTCGGATGGTGACGGCAAAAAACAGGACAAAGGCTGCGAGTCGGATGACCATGGGCCGAGAGCACCTCGGGAATTTCAGGATCGTTTGGAGGCGGGAAGAATACGCGGAATTCGCACGGACCGCCAGCGAGGATGACTTAGGTCAGGATCAAGGATCAGTGCTTCCAGAAATATCCAGCGATCAAAACAATGACTTCCGCCGCAAACAGGAAGGCGAGGAATCTTTCGCGGCGGCGGGACCGTCGGAGATCGCGCCGTAAATCGACCTCGAGGTCATGCACGAAGGCGACCGCTGCCGGGTCGAGAGGGGGCAGAGACGGAGTCTGGAGGACCAAGCCTGGCGATGCTGGCGTTAAAACCGGTTTCGCTTTGTCGGGCAGGAAAACCTTGGGCCCGCTGATCACGTGAGACCAGGACGCGAGGAACAGCGCGTCGGACGGAATGACCGCGTTTGCCGGTTCCGAGGTCAGATCAAGAGGCGGCAATCTTTCGGGAGCCACGGCGTCGGCCAAGCTGCGGAGCAGGGAACGCCACCAGGGGCGAGCCATCTGGTCGCCGAGAAGCTCGCCAACATCGACCGGTCGGGATTCGAGCTGGAGCGGAGGTTGAATCTCCGGAGAAATTACGTCGCCCAGATTTGTGAAAACTGTGCGGTACCAGGGCAATCTCAGAAAATCGCCGAGCAGCAACCCCAGGTTGACCGGCCGTGAGGTCAGATACAGGGGCGGCAGATGATCGGGAAGAAAACGGTCACGAAAATTGACGACCAGCGACTTCCAGAGAGGCCTGGTGATCGACTCGGGCGGAGACAGGTCGAGTTGTTCGTCGCTAGCCATTCAGAGTAGCTGGCACTTGGACGGCATGCGTGATTCCCCCAAAGGCCAATCAGACTAGAGTATCACTGACGAGCACGCGACAGGAGGCCTCCCCCATTTCTGGTGTATCCGCTCCCGATCCCTTTCTTAGACGACGGATGGCAGGTGCCCACTAAAAATTGCCGAAAGTGAGCAAAACTTTGTTGCGCACCGAGAACGGGTTTGCGCTACAATCTCGCCAAATGTGGGTGCGCGATTCGGTGATTTTTCCAAAGTGAATCAACTAAACTAGAAGTATTCGAACGCGCACGGCCTCTTCCCCAGGAGGTAGTTTTGATGTACAGGCCCTATAGCAGCCCCATTGGGGGCTCGAGTTCTTCTCTGGATGTGGAGTCCACTATTCGCGGACTTACCCAAGACTTCAGCATGAACTTCAACACTGGGAACTATGACCAGGTTGGAGGATTGTTTTCTTCCGACGCCGTCTTCATGGCGCCCCATCACGAACCCGCCGTGGGGCCCAAGGCGATCGAGCGAAAATTGCGCGAGTTCGGGGAGGCCGGATACCAAGACCTGCGTCTCGAGACCACGCGCGTGGATTATTCGGGCGATATGGCGATGGAACTGGGCCGTTATTCGGTGGTCATTTCTTCCGAAAATAGCGGAAGCGCTACCGACCGTGGAAAGTATCTGAAGGTTTGGCGTCGACTGGGTGCTTGGCGGATCGTTGCGGACTGCTGGAGCAGCAATTTGCCCGCGTCGGTGAACGAAAAACCTGTCAATGTAACGGACAAGATTGCTGTTATCTCCGAGAATGTTCCAAAGTCCGCGTAATAGTAGTCCAAAAACTTCGACCAGCCCACGAAGTGTCTCGGGCGGGGGCGCGCAAGTGATTGAATCCGTCGATGCTTCGCGGATTTGCCCCACCTGTTCTTCGAGATTGGAAGAACATCGTTGCAAATTGAGCTGCCCCGCCTGCGGTTTCTACCTGAGCTGCTCAGATTTCTATTGAGCTTGCTGTCTCTGGGTCGGGTCAGCAACCCTAGCTGAGCAACATCATGCGCGTCTGCCCTCGTGAAAATGCCGCAGTGTCTACCATGTTTTCTGGATTGCCCGCTTCGGGCGGGGGCGCTAATTTGAACCGTGCGAAGGCGGGGGCGCGGTACAGGTTTTTGCCGTTTCCTCTGTTTTGGGTCTGCTGAAGCGGAACGGCGTCAGGCGGATCACGCGGTCTCGCCTCAAAGCTCTCTCTGAATTGGTTCCCGGGCAAAATCTCCGTCGGGACCCCATCTGCTTTTTTCCATCCGCAAGCCGAATTCGCCCGGAATCTTAAGTAACGTCTACAATGGCTGCGCAGCAAACTGACTCCATAAATTCATCTTGAGGAAGGATCATGCAAAGAAAAGCGAGTGCAGTGTGGAAAGGCGCATTGAAAGAAGGCAAGGGGACGATCTCCGCTCCGGGCGGAGTGTTGAACAATACGCCGTACTCATTTACCACCCGATTCGAAAATGCGCCGGGGACAAATCCTGAAGAACTAATCGCGGCAGCTCACGCGGCCTGTTTCTCGATGGCGCTGTCGGCACAACTTGGAGGCGCGAACCTCACTCCGGAGAGTATCAGCACGAGTGTGACTCTCACCTTGGAGAAACTCGATTCGGGATGGACGATTACATCGAGCCACTTGGATGTCGTCGGGAAGGTGCCGGGAGCCGACGCTGCGACCTTCCAGAAATACGCAGAAGCGGCGGAGAAGGGATGCCCGGTTTCCAAGGTCTTGAATGCCAAGATTTCGATGAGTGCGAAGCTGGGGTAGAGTGACCTCGCCAACGTGTGAATAACTGAAGTGCCCGGCTTGTGCCGGGCTTTCAATTCTCTGGTGGCAGCATCCCGCGAGTTTCGGTCGCGTCCCAACGGTCAGCTGTGCGTGCGAAGGACCTCGCGAATCTCGCGATTGATGTGGGCTGCATCCTGAGCGGCATCTTCGATCAGGCTTATCCACTTGGCGCTGTCGGCTCCCTGGTGGATCTGGCCGAGAAGGTAGGAGGCCTGCATGATGGTTTCGATTGAATTACTCAAATCATGCGCCAGGCTGCGGAGCCGACTGACGATTTCGGGCGGGAGCTTTTGCGTGTTGGCCATGGCCTCTTCCCGATGCCGACGACTGAGTGGCGGCTTTTCCACGATTGTACGTGCTTTGCGCGAACTCCGCGGTGATCTACGACCCCACACCTGTCGTTGGGATCGGCAACGCGCGCCTTCCTTTGAGATGCGCACTCCGCAGTTTGGTTGTGGCGACTCGCGTTTGACAGGTAGGGAAGCGTCTGTAAAATAGAGGGTTGTTCTTCCTGACAGGCAGCTCTTTGAGCTGCCGCGCAACGTAGTCCACTTGCCGAAGTGGCGGAATTGGCAGACGCGCATGGTTCAGGTCCATGTACCCGCAAGGGTGTGGGGGTTCGAGTCCCTTCTTCGGCACCAGGATTTTTCTGCGGCCTAGTCGGATTCATCCAGAGGAGTGAGACACCTCTCACACAGCAGAGCCTTGGTGTACGCCCAAACCTGCTCGCGGACGTAGGGGAGTATACCGGGCCCCTCCTCTTGCACCACGCGCAGATCGTTTTGCCGGAGAAATTCTGTTACGGCCTCGCGGGTACGCAGCAGGTCGTCGCCGCAGATGTCGGCCAGGAAATCATGACAGCAGATGCAGAGGGCTCGCGTCCGCTGAATGGTCTCGGTCATGCCCCGGATAGCAAGCCGTTCGCCTCCTTCGATGTTCATCTTCAGGAAGTGAATCTGCGTCAGCCCGAGACCCGCGGTGATGGAATCGATCGTTCTCGCAGGCACGCGAAACCCTTCAGTGCCACCCACCCGGTTGCGTAGGTATTCGGATGAGTCCTGAATCATCGCTTCCTCGCAGCCGGGTTCTGCCACGGCGCAGTGAATTGGGATGACATTCCAGAGCCGGTTGTATTCGACGAGTTTTTGCAGGCACCGGAAGGTACGCGGATGTGCTTCGACACAGATCACTCGACCACTGTCCCCGACGGCGCGAGAGAAAGTTAGCACCTCTTCTCCAGCTCCAGCCCCGATGTCGAGGATGAAGTGGCCCGGCTTGGGCTGGTAATTCCGTAGAAAAACGGTTCGCGCCCATGTATCCAGCCCCGCCATATTCAGCCGGATGTAGGGATGGTGGTAGGCGAAATAGCCGTGCGACGTTTCATGGATCCAGATCCCGTCGTCGTAAAAGATCCTCCGCACGCCATGCCGGGCCATGATTGCCAGCTGATTGGCGGCAGCGGTGAGAAGAAATCGCAGGCTTCGGCGATCCAGTTGAGCTTTGAGACGGTCAAGAAGCGGCATGAAGACTCCCAGAGCGGTGGTTCGTCGCATATTTAGTGGAACGGCTCCCCGGCTTTTGTCACGGTGACGACTGAACAGGTGTTGTGCGTCATGTCCCAGAGTGGGAGCGCCGGTGACAAGGCCGGAGCGCGGGCTCCCGTATAATTGAGGTTTTCGCTATGCCAGTCGGACTTGACCAGATCGTTGCCGCTACGCGTCGTCGGCTCGCCTCCACGGCGGCATCGGAGCGTGCTCTGTGGGAAAAACAGGTGGCGGAGCATCTGCCTAGGGGCTTCCGGCGCAGGCTCGCCGAGGTGGCGATGACTCAGGCCGCGGTAATCGCCGAGTTGAAGAAGGCGTCTCCGTCGAAGGGGCTCATTCGCGAGCAATTCGATCCCGCGAAACTCGCACGAGAGATGGAAGATGCGGGTGCGGCCGCGCTTTCTGTGCTGACTGAGCCGGAGTTCTTCCAGGGGGCGATTCAGAATTTGCGGCTGGCCTCGGAGAGCACGACGATCCCGTGTCTGCGGAAGGACTTTATCGTGGATGAGACGCAGATCGTGGAGGCGCGGGCCTATCGTGCGGACGCGATCTTACTGATCGTTGCGGCGCTCACGCAGACGGAACTGGTGCAGTTGGTGGCGAGGGCTGGGGACGCGGAACTCGACGTCCTGTGCGAGACGCACGACGAAGAAGAATTGCAGCGAGGGCTGGACGCCGGATGCGATCTGGTGGGCGTGAATGCGCGCGACCTGCGAACGTTTCACGTTGATCTGCAGACGTTATTTCGTTTGGCGAAGAGGATTCCGCGTGGCGTTTTAGCGGTCGCGGAGAGCGGGATTGGGTCGGCGAGCGACATTGGCGAGCTGCGAGCGGCAGGATACGGTGCGTTCCTCATTGGAGAGTCGTTGATGCGGGCGCCGAGGCCGGGAGAAGCGTTGAGGAGTCTGTTGGGGAAGCCCGTCTCGATCGCTTGAAGGGCTCTCGGGGTTTTCTGGCGACTGGCCACTAATGACTGGCGACTGGTTTTATGACGTGGGTCAAGATCTGCGGGATCACGAACCTGGAAGACGCGTTGCTCGCGGTGGATGCCGGCGCGGATGCGCTAGGGTTCGTGTTCTATGAGAAGAGCCCGCGGAGAGTGGACGTGGCGACGGCGCGAGAAATCCTTGCCAAGTTGCCGGAGAAGATCGAGAAGGTGGGAGTGTTCGTCGATCAAGACGTCGATGAGGTGAGCACGATTACGCGGGAGGCGGGGTTCACCGCAGTGCAATTGCACGGAAAAATGACGGAGCAGGTGTGGAAGGATCCGCGGTCTGTGACGGACGCTCTGGGCGTGTCGAAAGTCATCCCCGTGGTCGCAGGAAGTTCATTGGAAGATGGCGGCGTGCTCATCAATCAACGCCTAAAAGAGAAAATCTTCGCCCTGTTGATTGATGCGCAGAGCAACGGGCTTGTCGGAGGCACGGGAACGAAGTTCAACTGGCAAGCGACACAGGGGATGGTGCAGGGTCTCGGGTTAATGGTGCCGGTGATCGTCGCAGGCGGTCTCGACCCTTCCAATGTTGGGGAGGCCCTGGAGCTGTTTCAGCCTTTTGGCGTGGACGTGGCTTCTGGCGTTGAGGTTCGGCCAGGGAAGAAGGACCCGGAGAGAGTCCGTGCATTTGTGCAGGCCGTGCGGGCGGCGGAGAAGAAGGTATAAATGGCAACGGCAAGAGTTCAACCAAGAAATGGCCGCTCGCTCCAGCCGGTGTCGCCTTCAGGCGGCCAAGGGAAGTCTCCGCGCGGAACAGCAGCGAAACACGTGCAGGTGAAGCCTCAACCCGGCCGCTTCGGTGTCTACGGCGGACGCTATGTTCCCGAAACGTTGATGGCGGCGCTCGAAGAACTCGAGCGCGAGTACGAGAAGGCGAAGAACGATCCCAAGTTCCAGAAGCGGCTGGATGTTTTGCTGCGAACCTTTGCGGGGCGGCCGACGCCGTTGTTTTTCGCCAAGCGGCTGACTGAGAAACTGGGCGGAGCGAAGATCTATCTGAAGCGAGAAGACCTGCTTCACACCGGCGCCCACAAGATCAACAACTGCCTGGGACAGGGCCTGCTGGTCGAGCGCATGGGCAAGCACCGCGTGATCGCCGAGACCGGTGCCGGCCAGCATGGTGTGGCGACAGCGACCGTGTGCGCGCTGATGGGATTCGAGTGCGTGGTCTACATGGGCACCGAAGACATGCGCCGCCAGGAACTGAACGTCTTCCGCATGCGGTTGCTCGGTGCCGAGGTACGCGGCGTTTCGTCGGGTTCGCGCACGCTCAAGGACGCCATCAACGAGGCCATGCGCGATTGGGTGACCAATGTCCGAACGACGCACTACCTTCTGGGCAGCGTGCTCGGCGCGCATCCGTATCCCACGATGGTGCGAGATTTTCATCGCGTCATTGGGCGCGAGGCGCGGGCGCAAATTTTGAAGGCGCAAGGAAGACTTCCGGCGGAGATCATCGCTTGCGTTGGTGGCGGCTCGAACTCGATCGGCATTTTCTATGAGTTCATCAAGGACAAGAAGGTCCGGCTGGTCGGAGTGGAAGCCGGCGGACGAGGCGAACGGCTCGGCGAGCACGCGGCGCGTTTTCGTGGGGGCTCTCCCGGCGTTTTGCAGGGAACGTACTCCTATGTGTTGCAGGACGGCGCGGGCCAGATCGCGACCACGCACTCGGTGTCGGCGGGCCTGGACTATCCCTCGATCGGACCGGAGCACGCGTGGCTGCAGGATATCGGGCGCGCCGAATACGTTCCGGCATCGGACCAGGAGGCGCTTGAAGCAACCACGCTGCTGGCCCGCACAGAGGGCATTATTCCTGCGCTTGAGTCGGCGCATGCGGTGGCGGAAATGATTAAGCGCGCACCCAAGATGAAAAAATCGGAAATCTTGCTAGTGAATATTTCAGGGCGCGGTGACAAAGATATTGGGATTCTGCGCGAGAACCTGAAACTGGATTGAGGACTTAAGAAATCACGGCCGACTCAAAGACCACTGGCACCGGTCCGCGGTGACGAGTCTGGAATCTGCAAGCGAAAAACAGAAATCAGGGACCATGCCTTTTCACTTCGTCAACAAGCCGTCGCTGGTAGCCTACGTGACTTCGGGCGATCCCGATCTTGCGACGACACGCAACGTCGTGCTGGCTGCGATTGACGCAGGCGCCACCGTTATTGAACTGGGCGTGCCCTTCAGTGATCCGGTGGCGGACGGTCCGGTGATTCAGAGGGCCAGCGAGCGGGCGCTGAAGCATGGGACATCGCTGGAGCAGGTTCTGAAACTGGCGGCCGAAATTCGGGAGCGCTCGCAGTCGGTGGGGTTGATTATTTTTTCTTACTTGAATCCGATGCTGCGCATGGGGCTGGAGAAGTTCTGCAAAATCGCGAGGCTTGCGGGGGTGGATGGCGTTCTCGCAACCGATCTTCCAGTGGAGGAGGCCGGCGTGTATCTGTCTGAACTTCGGAAGAACGACCTGGTGCCGATTTTTCTGGCCGCGCCCACCAGCACCGACCAGCGTTTGAAGCGTATCGCGGAGGCGTCGGGCGGGTTTGTGTATGCCGTCTCCCGCACGGGTGTAACGGGGCAACAAAAGAGGGTGTCCGATGATGCGCAAACTCTCGTGCGGCGCCTGCGAAAGTTCACAAAGTTGCCGATCGCTGTAGGCTTCGGAATTTCTACGCCGGAACAATTCGCGGCGGTGGGCGAGTATGCGGACGCGGCGGTGATTGGCAGTGCCATCGTGGAGACAATCGAACGCAATCCCGGAAGGGAGGCTGCGAGTGTGGGAGAATTCATAAGACACCTCTCAGCCGTCAGCATTCCGCAATCATCGACTGCTCGCCGGTCGACGAAAGCTGTGTGAGATCTGTTTTCATGATTTTCGTTCCTGGTTTGGTAACGCTGGCAATGGGAGGACGTGAGCCGCAGGCTGATGGCTGACGGCTGACTGCTTCGATGGATATCGCAGATTGGCGCAAGAAAATCGATGAGATCGACCGGAAGTTGGTGGAGATGCTCAACCAGCGCGCCGAGGCGGCCCAGGAGATCGGGCGGTTGAAGCGGGGGTCGGACTTGCCAATTTACGAGCCTGATCGCGAGCGGATCGTGCTGGACCAGGTGCAAGGAGCGAACCAGGGGCCGCTGCAGCACCGTCATCTGATGCAGATTTACGAGCGCATTATGGACGTCATGCGAAATATCCAGAAAGACGAGATCGTTTCGAATCGTGAAGTGGCGGTAGGTGATACAGAACTGGATGCGGATGTTCAGGATTAGCGGGTCTGCACGATATTGGCTGGGCGGATTCGTATTGTTTGATTTGGCGCTGCGTTTGATTTAATCAGAGAAATTGAAAGTAAATGGCGTCACTCTGAGTCAAGATCCATGAACTATGAGCCATGAGCCAATAGCTTCCTTCTTATGATTGTTGCGATGCAGGAATCGGCGACGGAAGACCAGATCCAGGGGGTCATCGACCACCTTGTGACGCTGGGCTTCGAGGTGCACCGCTCGACGGGTGCCCGGCAGACCGTGCTGGGGGCGGTGGGCGCACGCGCGGACGTGGACATCCGCAACTTTGAATTACTTCCCGGTGTGCAGGAGGTACACCGGATTAGTTCGCCCTACAAGCTGGCGGGCCGGTCGTTCCGGCCGGAAGGAACCATCGTGCGACTTCGTAACGGAGTTGACATCGGCGGCAAGGAAGTCGTGGTCATGGCCGGCCCATGCTCGGTGGAATCGCGGGACCAGATTTCTCTGGTTGCGCAACAAGTGGCCGATGCGGGGGCACGATTGCTGCGTGGTGGGGCATTCAAGCCGCGATCGTCCCCGTACTCGTTCCAAGGTATGGGCGAGGAAGGCCTGCAGCTGATGCGGGAGGCCGCAGAGAAGACGGGGCTCCTCGTGATCAGCGAGGTAATGGAGATTTCGCAGATTCCCCTGATGCAGCCGTACGTCGACATCTTCCAGGTGGGGGCGCGCAATATGCAGAACTTCAATCTGCTGCGCGAACTGGGAAAAATACGCAAGCCTGTTCTGTTGAAGCGCGGCATAGCCGCGACCATCGAAGAATTGCTGCTGTCGGCGGAGTACATCATGGCGGGCGGGAATTACGACGTAATCCTCTGCGAGCGCGGAATCCGCACCTTTGAGACGTACACGCGCAACACGATGGATATTTCAGCGATCCCGATCATTCATAAACTGTCGCATTTGCCGATGACGGCTGATCCCTCGCATGGAACCGGGCGCCGCGATAAGGTTGCGCCAATGGCGCGCGCTTCTGTGGCTGCTGGCGCGGACGCGCTGTTGATCGAAGTACACAGCAATCCGGAGAAGGCGCTTTCCGACGGGGCACAGTCCCTATTCCCGGAGCAGTTCGCTACCTTGATGAAAGAAATACGGGCGATCGCGCCTGCCGTGGGGCGAACGATCCAATAGGCCCGATCGCGGCGCAGTCGCCGACCCGTATGCCCATTCGACAAATCACCATCATTGGCAACGGCCTGATCGGCGGGTCTTTAGGACTGGCGCTGAGAAAGCACAAGTTTGCCGGCCGCATCATTGGTTCGGATCGGACACCGGCGCTGGAGCGCGCGCAGGAGAAGGGCGCCATTCATGAGGGGCATACGAATCCGGCGGATGCGATCCACGGAAGCGACGTCGTAGTGCTGGCTACGCCGGTGGTGGCAGTCATCGATTTGATTGAACGGCTCGGCCCTGGCCTGCCGGCTAAGACGTTGCTTACAGACGTGGGCAGCACCAAGGCCGAGGTGACGGCGCGCGCAAGCAAAGTCTTTGGAAAAGCGGCGGGACAGCGTTTCCTCGCGGGGCATCCGATGGCGGGCAAAGAGCAAGCCGGGGCGGAGTCGGCCGACCCGGATCTTTTTCAGGGCGCGGCATGGTTCTTCACACCGTTTCCGGGACAAGATATCTACAAGGGTTTGTGCGGCGAGTTCCTCGAATGGGTTGAGAAAATCGGTGCGCGCGTAGCCACCCTTCCTGCTGCCGAGCACGACCAGTTGTGCGCCTGGATCAGCCACCTGCCCCAGATGATTTCCACGGCCCTCGCTGCTTCTCTGGTGGACGAGTTTGGCCCAGACACGCCGCTGCTGGAAGCCGGTGGACGCGCTCTTCGCGAGATGACACGAATTGCGTCAAGTCCATATTCCATGTGGCGTGATATTGCCATCACCAACAAAGCCAATATCGCCGATGCTCTGCTGAAGCTGGAGCAAAGACTCGCGCACATCCGGGAAAACCTCGACACGCGAGAGCTAGCGGCGGAATTCGAGCGCGCGCATGAATTGAAAAAACCCTCACCACAGAGACTCGGAGGCACGGAGAAGAGAGAGGACTGAAGGTCGCCGAAGCTTAAAGAATTTAGATGAATGAGGCAGGCTGCTCTGAATTGAACGCCCCACCGTTTTTCTCCGTGCCTCCTTGCCTCCGTGGTGGAATATTTCCGTTACAATCTCCCTGCCATGAACAAGGTTGTCGCCAGTGCGGAAGAGGCGATTCAGGATGTCTTCGAGGGAGCCACCATCATGGTGGGCGGCTTCGGCCTCTGCGGGATGCCCGAGAACCTGATTCGCGCCCTCGCCCGCAAAGGAGTGAAGAATCTCACCACGATCAGCAACAATGCCGGCGTCGATGGATTTGGCATGGGATTGCTACTAGCCAACGGTCAAATCCGCCGGCACATCGGAACCTACGTGGGCGAAAACAAGTTGCTGGAAACCATGGTGCTCAACGGAACCGTTCAGCTCGACTTGGTGCCGCAGGGGACTTTCTCCGAACGGATTCGGGCCGGTGGCGCCGGCATCCCGGCTTTCTTCACGCCGACCGGTGTCGGAACGATTGTGGCCGAAGGAAAAGAGACGCGCGATTTTGATGGCCGGCAATATGTGATGGAGCGCGCTCTGAAGGCGGATTTCGCTTTCGTGAAAGCCTGGAAGGGCGACAAGTGGGGCAACCTGGTTTATCGCAAGACGGCGCGCAACTTCAATCCGATGATGGCGACGGCAGCGAAGGTTACCATTGCCGAAGTGGAGCATCTCGTCGAGGTCGGCCAACTGGAAGCGGACATGGTCCATACTCCCAGCGTGTTCGTGAAGCGCATCTTTCAAGGTGAGTTGTTCGAAAAGCGCATCGAACGTAAGACGACGCGCAAAGCAAGTTAGAAGCTGGAATTAAGAAATGGCCACGGTGGCAAAAGCCGGCAAGGACATCGAAAAGCGCGACCGCATTGTGCGCCGCATTGCGCGCGAGTTGCGCGATGGATTCTACGTGAATCTTGGCATCGGCATGCCGACCCTGGTCGCCAACTGCGTCCCGGAAGGAATGCACGTCATCCTGCAAAGCGAGAATGGCATGCTTGGGATCGGGCCCTACCCGATCGAAGGTCAAGAGGACTCGGATCTCATCAACGCGGGAAAAGAGACGGTGAGCGAGATTCCGGGCACCGCATATTTCTCGAGCGCCGAATCGTTTGGGATGATTCGTGGTGGGCACATTGACCTGAGTGTTCTCGGGGCGATGGAAGTGGACGAAGAGGGCAATCTCGCGAACTGGATGATCCCCGGCAAAATGGTGAAGGGTATGGGTGGCGCGATGGACCTCGTCGCCGGCGCGCGTCGCGTTGTCGTGGCAATGGAGCACACTACGCGCGAAGGTCAACCGAAGATTCTGAAGAAGTGTATGTTACCCCTCACGGGAGTGAAAGTTGTGAACACCATCGTGACTGAGATGGCCTACCTCCAGGTCACGCCGCAGGGATTGGTGCTCGAAGAAGTAGCGCCCGGGTTGAGTGCCGAGGACGTGCAGCGGGTGACCGAACCCAAGTTAATCGTGGCTGCGAATCTCAAGATAATGTAGGAATAGTTTCACCGCGAGTCTGCCGCTCCGACGCACCTATATGTTCTTGACGTCCGGGTTTGTGGCGGGTCTAAGCGTCGCGGTCATTCCAGACGAAAGCAATTGCAAAAGCAAAAGAGACGCCGTGAGGCGTCTCTTCCCAATCAGAAATGGTTTGCCTTCTTACAGCCGAAACGGAGCGCTCAGCAGTCGTGCCGGGAACATAATCACGGCTGCAATCAGTGCCAGGACCCCATGCACAGCAATACCCACAATGCGGAACGGCAGCAGGATCAGCCAGACGAAGGGGTAGGCGATCAACGCCAACAGCGCCACCGGCCAGCAGACCACGAACAGAATGCACCAGGCCAGAAACGTAAACATGAAACACCTCCGGCGCGTTTTCAGTTTATGGTACGCGAGGCAGGCGTCAAAAGTTCCGCCATCACATCTCGTTGTTCGTCAGGTATTTCTGCAGGAAAGCCAGGGTGCGGCGGCGGGCATCGTCCCAGACGTCGCCGTGGAAGTCATGGCCAACGCCCGGATAGATCTGCATTTCGTAAGGGACGTTCCTTGTCTCGAGCATCTGCTGCAGGTGATGGGCTTCCTCGACGGGAACAGTAGGATCGGCATCGCCGTGCAGAATCAGCGTCGGGCAAAGACGCCGCATGAAGAACTTCATCTCCCTAGGAAATCCACCGAAGAAGTCGATGACTGCTTTCACGCGCGTGTCAACCGATGCGACCGAGAGGGCGAGGTAGGCGCCAAGAGAGAAGCCGAGCAGTCCAATCCGTTCGGCATCAACTTGTGGCTGGCGCGCAACGTGGGAAATGGCATCCCAGAGCGTTTTGCCCCAAGCCGGGAAGTTGCGAATGGCGGTTTGCTTGTCGGCAACGCCGGTGGTCCCGGTGCGATCGAAGTAGTGAAGCACGTAGACTGCAAACCCCTGCGCCGCCAACATCGCGGCCGGGTCCGACATCGTGGCGTATCCGCCTCCCGAACCGTGCAGACCGATCACGGCCGGATGACGGTGGCCGTTGCTCTCAGGCAGAAAAGCGTCGAGTGCAATGGATCGGCCGCCGGAGTCGAACGACAATTGTGACTGTTTGACGGGAAGCATAAATGTGAATTTGCTCAGGCTGCCTGCACCCTAGCGGCTGACGACGGCCTCCTCTGCCAATCGCTTCAAGGACTCCTCGTAAGGAGCCTTCGCGACGCCGCGCTCGGTAATGATTGCCGCAACATATTTCGCGGGCGTGACGTCGAACGCAGGGTTCTCGATCTGCACGCCATCCGGCACCATTTGCTTTCCCGCGATGTGCGTGACTTCCTTGCTGTTGCGCTGCTCGATCGGGATACCACTGCCGTCCGGAGTCTCGAGGTCGACGGTGGAGATCGGAGCGGCAACGTAGAAGGGAATTCCGTGCTCTTTGGCGAGGACAGCCACCGTGTAGGTCCCGATCTTGTTGGCGACGTCGCCATTGGCCGCGATGCGGTCGGCGCCGACCACGATCGCGCCGATCTTGCCTTGCTTCATGATGGCGCCGGCCATGTTGTCGGAGATCACCGTGGTGGGAATTCCATCCTTCATCAACTCCCACGCGGTGAGGCGCGACCCCTGCAGGAAGGGGCGGGTCTCGTCGGCGTAGACGTGAATCTTCTTGCCTTGCTCGACAGCGGCACGAATCACTCCGAGGGCAGTGCCATATCCTGCGGTCGCCAGCGCGCCAGCGTTGCAATGCGTGAGCACTCCGCCGCTCGAGGGCATGAGAGTTGCGCCATGACGACCCATGGCCTGGTTGGCCGCGATATCTTCCGTATGCATGCGCTGCGCTTCTTCAACCAGGGCGTGCTTGATCTGAGTGATCGGCCGCACTCGGAGGGATTCGAACTTGTCCTGCATCCGGCGGATCGCCCAGAAGAGGTTGACGGCGGTAGGCCGCGTCTCGCCGATGACTTTACAAATCTGATCAAGTTCTTTCTTAAGTGCGCCAACTGTCTCAGCCTTGGAGTTATTGATTCCAAGCGCGATGCCCATGCCGGCGGCAACGCCGATCGCGGGCGCTCCGCGTACGACCATGTTGCGAATGACGTCCGCCACCTGCTGATAGGTGGTGCACACAACGTAGACTTCTTCCGTGGGCAGCTTCGTCTGGTCGATGAAGCGAACGCCTTGGTCGGTCCATTCAAGAGTAATGATCACGGTTGTTGCTTAATCCCCAAGTTGTTTTACGACCTACAAGCCTGACGGCGATCGGCGGTCACAAACGCATCTCACTCGGCCTGAACCTGACCCAGAAATCCTGACTAGATTTTATGCGCTTCGCAGCGGCTGCGTGGATGGTACGAGACCGCAGGCTGTCCGCAGATTTCGCAACTGGTATTGATGGCAGGCATTTCGGTCGTGTCGTCGGTTTGCAAGACGTGCTCCTGGCGAATGTCGTTTGCCTTAAAGATCGAAACAAACGGAGCCGGCACGGCCGCCTTTTCGACATTGGGCCTGCCTCCGGCTTCCTCTCGTTCCACCAGGCACATCGCGCCGACAACTACGAATCCGAAGTCGCGCGCGGCTTCGATCGCCTCGACCGTGGAAGCGCCAGTTGTGCAGACATCGTCCACAATCACCACACGCGCGCCTTTCTCGCGGAAGCCTTCAATGCGCTGGCCGGTGCCATGCTGTTTCTCGGCCTTACGCACCAGAAAACCGTTCAGCTCGCCACTCGTAACGGAAACCGCCACCACAATCGGGTCCGCGCCCATTGTGAGTCCACCGATCGCCTGCGGCTTCCAGCCGCGCTGCCGGATTTCTTCGAGAAAAACCTGTCCGGTAAGTTGCGATCCACGAGCATCGAGAGTGGTCAAGCGGCAATCGACGTAATAGTCGCTAGTTCCGCCGGAGGAAAGTTTGAATTGCCCCAGCTTGAACGACTTGTGGGCGAGAAGGCGAAGGAGTTCCTGGCGCGCTGGAGACATCAAATTTTAAAGATAACACATGGGGTGAGTGAGAACCGAAGCGCTGCACTACTGATTGAACCTCTCCATGTGGCGAAAACCATCGGTCGCGATGAACGTGACGATGAAAATCGTTCCGTTATAAGCCATGTGCATCAGAACTGTGGCGGCCACCGATCTTTTAACCGCGCGAACCGTCGTCAGCGCGAGTCCGACGATGAAGATCACCAGCACCGGCCCCCACGAATACTTGAGTTGCGTCGCGTGGATCGAGGCGAAGAACAGCGCCGTCACAACGATCGAAACGCCCATGCCCCAACGTCGGGCGAGCACCGGATAAAGGAAACCGCGGAAGAACAGTTCCTCAAACAGCGGCGCGAAAAAAATTCCGAACACAGACAAAATGTAGGCGTCGCGAGCTGTTTTGAAGAATTCATCGAGAGGAAGATTCTTCGGCATCGGCAGAAGATACGCAAAGGGCAGAAGGCAAATCTCCAGAATGAAGCCAGCCAGCAGGTAGTTGCCAGGACTCCTTGGCCAGTTCCACCGGAGCGCTTGAAAAACGTTTTGGTCCGTGTGGTTTCGAACCAGCCCATACATCAGGAAGAAGAGCAGGACGTAAGCCAGTAACTGACCGCACACGATCACCTCAGGCGTCGTGATGACGCTACTCCATGCGGCATGCGGTGCCAGGTAGGGTCGCAGTGCGTAGCCAACGACTAGGATGCACAGCACCATCGTGACCAGGGTGATGATCGCCAGCGCAATCACTTCCCAGCCGCTCCAGGGCGGATTCTCTCCCACTGGCGGTTGATCAGCAACTGCGGCAGCCGGGACCAACGGCGGAGCAGGCTGCGACGACAGCCGCTCGGTAAGCGGATTGTTTGGAGAACTCACGGTTTCACCGCTCTCACGCGCGCCTGCGATTTCCGTTGCCGTTGAAGTAGTGGGCCAGGGCTTGTCCTGTGTAGGACCTCTTGATGCGCGCCACCTGCTCCGGGGTACCTTGCGCCACGAGCCGGCCTCCGTCCTCGCCGCCCTCGGGCCCGAGATCAATCAGCCAGTCAGCGTTGCGAATCACGTCGAGATTGTGCTCGATGATGATAACGGTATTGCCAAGATCGGTTAGGCGGTGCAGGACGTCGAGCAGCTTCTTCACATCATCGAAGTGCAGGCCTGTAGTTGGTTCGTCGAGCAGGTAAAGTGTTTTTCCGGTCTGGCGCTTCGAAAGCTCACGCGCCAGCTTGATGCGCTGTGCTTCACCACCTGAGAGCGTGACGGCCGATTGCCCAAGATGCACGTAGCCCAGTCCTACGTCCACCAGCGTTTGCAGTTTCTGCTTCACCTGCGGAATGTTTTCCAGAATCTGCAGCGCGTCGGAGACCGGTGTTTCGAGCAGATCGGCAATCGAGTAGCCCTTGTACTTCACCGACAGCGTCTCATGATTGTAGCGGCGTCCGTTGCAAACCTCGCAGATAACGTACACGTCCGGCAGGAAATTCATCTCGATGCGCCGCTGTCCTTCCCCCTGACACGCCTCGCAGCGGCCACCCGAAACGTTGAAGGAGAATCGTCCCGGCTTATATCCACGTTCCCGCGACTCGGGGAGCATCGCATAGAGATCGCGAATCTGTGCAAAGACTCCTGTATAGGTGGCCGGATTCGAGCGTGGCGTGCGGCCGATCGGCGACTGATCGATGCGGATCACCTTATCGATCGCGTCCGCTCCAGAAATCGCCTTGTGCTGGCCGGGTTCTTCCCGCGAACGGTAAAGCTGGCGGGCCAGTGCTCGATAGAGAATGTCGTTGACCAACGTTGATTTGCCCGATCCCGAAACGCCGGTCACAACCGTCATGACAGCGAGCGGGAAAGTGACGTCGAGATTCTTGAGATTGTTCTCCCGGGCGCCGAGAATTGAAATCGCGTGGCCATTCGTATGGCGACGCTCGGGGCGCATCTCAATTTGCACTTTGCCCGCGATGTAAGCGCCCGTTAGGGAGTCCGGTGCCTTCATGATGTCGCCGGGTGTGCCCTGCGCCACGAGGTTTCCGCCATGCCGTCCCGCGCCGGGGCCGAGGTCGATCACGTAGTCCGCCCGACGAATCGTTTCCTCGTCGTGTTCGACAACCAGGACGGTGTTGCCGAGATCACGAAGATTTTCGAGAGCTGCCAACAGACGGCTGTTGTCTCGGTGATGCAAACCGATGGAAGGCTCGTCTAGCACATACAACACTCCCCGCAGCTTCGAGCCGATTTGCGTCGCCAGACGGATGCGCTGGCCCTCGCCTCCCGAGAGCGTCGCCGCTGAGCGATCCAGCGAAATGTAGCCGAGTCCAACCGCATCCAGGAATTGCAGCCGTTCCACAATTTCGTGAACGATGCGTCCGGCGATGATTTCTTCTCGACCGGTGAGCTTGATTTTCCTCGCGACCTCCAGTGATCGCGCTACAGAAAGCGCGGTGAAGTCCGCGATCGACATGCCGTTGACCTTCACTGCCAGGCTCTCTGGCCGCAAGCGCTTTCCGTGGCACGCCGGGCATTCGGTCGCCGACATGAAGTCGAGCAACCATTCTCGATAGCTGTCGGAACTAGACTCCTCGAGGTTCTGTTTCAGGCAGCCCAGAATGCCTTTGAAGCCCGTTTTACCGCCCTTTCCGGCCTCGCCGTAGAGCAACAGGCCCTGCGTCTTCTCGGGAAATTTCTCGAAGGGTGTGCTCAGGTCGATTCCGTGAGCGGCTGACACGATTTGGAGCATGTGTAGAAGATTCTGCGATGCTGAACCGGGCCCAAGGCCTCCATCGAGCAAGGGCTTCGACCAATCCACGATGACCTTGGCAGGATCGAAGTCGTATTTGCTGCCCAACCCATGGCACTCCGGGCATGCACCGTATGCGCTATTGAAGCTGAACGATCGCGGTTCGAGCTGTGGAACGTTAATTCCGCAATCCGGACATGCCAGGCGCGACGAGTAAAGTGTCTCCTCGCCCCCAACCACCGCCACTTGTACCAGCCCGCCAGCAAGCTTCATCGCCAGTCCAACCGACATTTCCAGCCGATGCTCGATTCCGGACTTCACCAGCAGGCGATCAATTACGACTTCTATAGTGTGGTTTTTGCGTTTGTCGAGATCGATCTCGTCCTCGAGGTTCACGAGTTCGCCGTCGATTCGGGCCCGGGTGAATCCGTGCTGGACAAGCTTTTCCATCTCCTTCTTGAACTCGCCCTTGCGTCCGCGGACGATCGGGGCCATCACCATCACGCGATCTTCTGGCGTCAACGACATCACGCGCTGCACGATCTGTTCGGCAGACTGGCGTGTAATCGGGCGTCCACACTTCGGACAATGGGGAACTCCAATGGAGGCGTACAAAAGGCGAAGATAGTCGTAGATTTCGGTGATCGTGCCTACGGTCGATCGTGGGCTGCGGCTGGTGGTCTTTTGCTCGATCGAGATCGAGGGGCTCAGGCCATCGATGCCGTCCACATCGGGCCGTTCCATTTGATCGAGGAACTGCCTGGCGTAAGCCGACAGGGTCTCGACGTAGCGGCGCTGTCCCTCGGCGTAAATCGTGTCGAAGGCGAGCGACGATTTGCCCGACCCGCTCAGCCCGGTGATAACCGTGAGCGTGTTTCGCGGGATCTCGACGTCGATGTTCTTAAGGTTGTGCTGGCGCGCCCCGCGCACCGAGATCTTGGTGATGGCCATTCGGAAACCGACGGTAACGACCCTTCGTAATGTGGACGGGTCCCCAGAATTGTTGGAAAGTGGGTGTGCGCACTTCTACATAGGTATCTTATCGGTCAACACTGACCAGCGTCAACGCGGCTAGAGTAGGAAAGTTGCCGCGGCGAAGCTTGGGAAGCGACCCCTAAGTTATTGTAGAAGGCGGATTTAAACGAACATTGGGACGGGCCGAACTTGAACGCGTTGATAGCGACACTTGTTCTCTTTTCCACAGTGATTGCCTCTCTGGGCTTAGGGGTTTGGGCCGCAAATTGGGCGGTCAACGCCATCCTTGATGCCCTCGGCCACCGGTCGCACGCAGAAGCGACGCCGGTGCTGGTACAGACGCACGCCAGCGGCGACTAGCGGCGACTTAGGCGCTGCTGGACTCAAGCTCGCGGTTTCCTCGAAATCCTGCCATTTCCCATTCAGTTCCAACCCAATAGAGACAGATCAGTCCCTGCTCTTAGCTTAGAGGCTGGGGATTAAGCCCACCGAGCAGTAGGAACTCCCGTATCAGTCTGGCTTGCTGGGAGCAGTCGTCGGCGGCTGATTCGGGAAAAGGCCTCCCTGCGGAGGCGTTGCCGGCTGACCGGGCTGTTGACCTTGTTGCTGTTGCATCTGTTGTTGCTGACGCTGGAGTTCCTGTAGGAGCTGTTCCGGGGTCTTCGGTGTCTGCTGGCCCTGACCCTGATCGCCTTGCTGCTGCGCCTCCTGACCGTCAGGCTGATCCGTCGCTTCTTCCGGAGGGTCCGTACTGTCGTCGTCCGACGCAGCATCGGCGGGAGGAGTAGCGCCCTGCCCCCCCGGAGGTGCCATGCCGGGCTGGAAAACTCGCGGCGGCACGCCTGGGCGATTCGGCGGCGCGGCCGAAGCCGTTTCGGTTCCGCCGGTTTTCGGTGTCAAAGCCAGACTTTGCACCGCGGTTGGATCACTCGCCGATCCGACAATCACGTAATTGAAGTGCGTACCATTCAAGAGATCGGTGATGACCTCACGCGGCGTTCCCGGCCCGAGGTCCGCCACCACACGCTCGGTAGCGTTGGACGGAACGTCCAGATCCGCCCCGAGTTGCTTCTTCACAGCTCGCAGCACGTCAGCCAGGGTGCAGTTGTGCGCCACAATGGATAGCTGACCGCCCTCGTACGTCACCTTGGGAGCGACCGCAGGGAGCTGATCCAGCGGAAGCGGCTGAAGGGGAGTGGGTGTGTATGTCGGAATCGCCGAAGGATCTGGCTTCTGGGCGTCTTGCTTTTTCTTGGCGGGGGATTTTCGAACACCACCGCGCTGCGCCGCCGCCGATGGAGAAAAACTGGACAGACAAAGACACAGCACCACCGCAAGCGGCGCGAACTTCAACCAAAACCCCGACATGGATCCCCTCGACCGAGCCATGGAAGACCCTTCCAACGGCATGCTTTCCGAGTGGCGCGTTGACCCGATTATAGCATCGTAAGATGCGGCCTTTGGCCTGCACGTCGCCTTGCCGGCAGTCCATTCTTGACTGCTATCCCAAGAGCGAATAAGTTGCCCGTATCGCCGGTTTCCGGCGAGGGCAACGGAAAGCTGAAAACGATGCATCTTTTTGAGATCGCACGAATAGGCGTTTCTTGCGTACGTAGGATTCCGTTACTTCTGGGGCTTCTCTTACTCGCCCCGACCGCGACGCTCTCGGCTCAAACCTGCCTCTCTGGCGAGGACGTCGATCCCTCCACGAAGAACGCCTTGGAGACCACGGCGCGGAAGTACTTCGACCTGGTGGCCAAGGGAGACGTCGCTACGCTTCGTCAGAATGCGATTCCGAGTGTCGCGGCCGACTTCTCCGGGATCGAAGCGGCAGTGAAAGACAACCAGGCCAATTTCGCCGGGGCACAGGCAACGGTGCGTCCTCCGTACGTGCTTCAGGCGGAAGGCAAGGAATCATTCCCGCGGGCTGAGTTCCTGTGCGGTGTGTTTGGGAAGTCTGGGCAGACGTCGAACAGCGCGGTCTTCGTGCTTCAGAATCTGCCTCCCGGCGACTACGCCGTAGCGATTCTCGACGTCGCCGCGAAAGCGCCATCGACGTTGTCGTTTGTGCTGCAGAAATCTGGGAACGATTGGAAGTTTGCGGGCTTCTATGCGCGCTCGACGCAAGTTGCGGGACACGACGGCCAGTGGTTTGCGAACCAGGCCCGGGAGTTCAAGAGCAAGAATCAGAACCGCAACGCGTGGTTCTACTACCTGGAAGCCCGTGAATTGCTGGTTCCCGTGCCATTCATGAGCACCATGGTTACGGACAAGATCTATGACGAAATGCAGACGGTCCAGCCCACAGATCTGCCTGCGGGTGGAAACAGTGCGGATTTTGTCGTAGATGGAAAAATCTATAAGCTGACGGCTGCGTTTCTCGTCGGCGTTGGAAACGACCTGGACCTGGTCGTGAAGTACGCAACACCCGACATCTCAAATGCGAATCAGACGTACCAGCACAACGTTTCCCTGATCAAAGCATTAGCCGCGAAGTTTCCGGAACTTCGGAGTGGCTTCATCGCGATTGTGGCGCGTGGCGTCGAGCCGTCCGGAAGGGATTACGGTACGATGACGGCGCTGAAGGATTTGAAGTAAGCGCGGTCATCAGGCTTCCTGTTCCAGCACGCACTCGCTGGGATCCTTATCCTCCCGCAATCCTAGAAACACCGGCGCCCGCAGTTTGGGACCTCCTTCATCGGTGGCATGAGTCCATTCCGTGAATTCAATCTGGGCCACCAGTTCCGGTTTTACCCAGTGAACTTTCTTCAGGGCCTCGACTTTGCCGTGAAACGGATTGGTCTTCGTCTCCAGCGGCTTGAGCAGCTTCCAGACACTCGCCAGAGTCATCTGGGTGAAGCCGCTGCCCGCCTGTCCGACGTGCACCAGATTACCCTCTTTGTCGTAAAGGCCGAGCACAATGGAACCGAAATATTGCCGGCTGCCTTCAGGCTCGGTGTATCCGCCCACCACGGCTTCGAGTTGATGACGAATCTTGATTTTGAGCCATTCGCGGCTCCGGCGCTCTTCGTAGTAACTGCCGCGCCGTTTGGCCAGAATGCCTTCGAGTCCTTTCTGCCGCGCAACCTCAAAAAGAGCCTCTCCATTCTCCGCGAAGTGGCCCGACAAGCGAAGCGAATCATTCTCTGTGATGATCAATGCCAGCAACCGTTTTCGATCCTCGAGCGCAACGCGCCGCACGTCGTATCCATCGAGATAGAGCAGATCAAAGACGTAGTAGAGAACAGGAACGTCGGGTCTGGGCGCAGCTCGGCGCCCTCGCTCGCGAAATCCGGTGCGTTGCTGCATCAGACTAAACGACGCGCGTCCGTGCTCGTCGAGGACCACGATCTCCCCGTCCAGAATTACCGTCTTGGCATTCACCGCATCGGGAAGATCGCTCAAGTCGGGATATTGCGCGGTGAGATCGTTCTGGTTACGCGATACCAGACGCAGGCCACGTTTCTCGATGAAGGCGATCGCGCGGTATCCATCCCATTTGATTTCAAAAAGCCAATCGGGACTGTCGAAAGGCTCTTCGATCGCAGTGGCCAGCATCGGGTAGATCGCGGTCGGCATGGGCGCCCGTTTTGCGCCCGGTAGATCTTCGAGGGCGGCATCAATGTCGCTGCTGGTGCCGGAAGGTGAAGCGGCCTTTGCTTTGCCGATTTTCGCACCGTCGGACTTCGCGTTGCCGGCGTCTTCGCGCAAAAGTGATGGCTGTTTTTGTGCCGCGGCTATGCTGACTTCAGCTTCTTCGTCTTTGCCGTTTTTTTTTCGCCCGCCTCGCGAATATCGACGGGAGCCGCCGTTTTGGCTTTCTTTGTTTTGGCCGGAGCTTTTGCAGCAGGTTCCTTCTTAGCCTCGACTTGGGTCGCGGACTCGGCGCCCTGTTTTTTCTCTGTCGCTTTCTTCTTGTCGTATTTTGCGATCGCGTCACTGAGCCACGCAGCCTTCACGCGGCCGCCCCCGGCAGGACGGCTGCGCCATTCGGCGGAACCTGTGTCTCCGGCGATCTCGTCCATGGTGCGTTTGGTGAGGACGGAACGGTCGTACTGATCGATGTCATAGTCCTCGACCTCGTTTGCATCATGTTTTTTTATGAGAAGCCATTCGTTGCCTTTGCTCCCTGGACGCCTTCCGCGCATTTTGACCAGCGCGAAGTCGCCTTTCAGTTTATTTCCATCCAAGCGAAATTTAAGGTCGCCCTTGGCAAGCATGGTGCGCGCCTCCTGATCGCTCGCGGGGACGTACTTTCCATCAACCGTGACGGGCGACAGTGGCTCCCACGTTCCCATGTCCCAGACCATCACCGAGCCGGCGCCATAGTTGTTCTCTGGAATGATGCCTTCGAAGTCGTAGTAGGAAACGGGGTGATCTTCCACCTCCATCGCTAGCCGTTTGTCGGCGGGGTCGAGCGACGGCCCTTTTGGGACGGCCCACGACTTCAGGACACCGTCGAGTTCGAGGCGGAAGTCATAGTGAAGCCGCGTGGCGCGGTGCATTTGTACAACGAAGCGGTGCCCTGACTTGGTGTCCAGCTTGGCCGGAGGCTCCGGCGTTGAATCAAAGCGCCGCTTGCGTTCGTATTCCTTCAGCGACATGCGGTTATTGTAGCCAGAGCAGCGCGGTTCGACTACGCTTACAATCCCGTAGTCGGAACCGGATCATGAAACGTTACGTGCTCCCGCGACCAAAAGCGCTGGCTTTGCTTTTGATCCTTTGTGCCCCACCATCCCGTGCGCAGGATGCGGGAAAGCCCCCTGAAAAAAGTGCAACTCCTGCCTTCAGCGAGGCGGATGCGATCCGTGTCCTGAGCGACCTGCGCCAAGCCATAGAATCGGACAATTCCGGCCGCTTCCTCAAGCCCTTCGATGCGAAGAAGATGCCGGGGTTTGCAGCTTTTCGCGATCAGATTGCGGAGTTTTTCGAGACATACAGTCCGGTCAGGATGAACTACCACGTTACCCAGGTCACGACCGAGGGAGATTTTGGAGCGGCGGTGGTCCAAGTGATGCTTGATGGCTTGGCCCGCCCGGGCTCTACTTCGAACATCCGAAAGACTGTTGCAACCCGGGTTGTATTTGGCTGGGACGGAAGAACGTGGAAGATCGTCGATTGGTCACCGAGGGAGATGTTTCGCTAGTGGCATGAGCATCAAACGCGAGTACCCGGAATCGCCTCTGGTGGGCGTCGGCGCGATCATCATCGAGGGCGATCACGTTGCGCTGGTCAAGCGGGGCCGCCCGCCACTCCAGGGGAAATGGTCGATCCCCGGCGGTGTCCTCGAAGTCGGCGAGACTTTGCGCAAAGCGGCGATCCGGGAGGCGCTCGAAGAAACCGGGCTCACCATCGACCCCGGCGAACTGTTGGGCGTGTTTGAGCGCGTGCTTCCCGACGAGCAGGGAAGAATGAAATACCACTATGTGCTAATCGATTTTCTGTGCAGGCCGGTCGCGGGAGAACTTGCCGCCGGCGATGATGCTGACGAGGCCCGCTGGTTTCGCCGGGACGAACTGGCTCCTCTTCAGCTCGCGCGCGAAACCGAAGAAGTCATTCTGAAAGGGTTTGAGAAGGCCGCGGCAAGCGGCAAGACGTAGACTGCCTTCCTCAGAGCGCTTCAAGTTCCTCTGCAATGTCCATCAACCTCAGAACCGTGTTCCAGTTTCGTGACGTTCCTTCGTTCTTCAGCAGCTTCCCCGACAGCGCAGAGAACAATTTCGACCTCCCAGCACCGTCGGGGAAGTAGGTATAGATCTCCCGGCCGTCGAGGTGCATCTCCTCGGGATCGGCGTTGAAATTACGAATCTGCTCGGAGACGTCCGCGGCGAGTTTCTTCGGAAGAAACGTAACCAGCAGCTTGCCGGGGTGAATATCCTCGCGCTTCCCAAACGGATTGCGGCGGATCACGTCGCGAAGTTCTGCAGTCGTGCGGACCAGCACGTCGGCGTGGAAGCCGCACTTTTTCTCGATCGCCCCCTCCAGTTTCTTCGCGACAGCCCCGAGATCGCGCTCCGCCGTGCGAAACACGACGTTTCCGCTGTTGATATGCGAGCGCGCGTCGCAGTGGCCGAGCGACCCGTAAAGCGCGCACAGATCGCTCATCTTGATTTTGTGATGGCCGCCGAGGTTGATGCCGCGTAGCAGCGAAATTACGACCTTCATGGCGCGGATAAGAATACTGCAAAAATCAAACGGCCCGCGTACGTGAAGCACGCGGGCCGCCGGTGGTACTGTTGGGATTGACCAAGAGGTGGTCACTCTACGTGGCCTCTTCGGCAACTCCGGGATCCCAGCGCGACCTGAGCGCCGGGCGGATCGCAACCCTAACTCACCGGTAGTGTGCGGGCTGTAGCATCCGCCGAGCTTTTCAGCCCAGCAAACACCCCGCTTAGAGCGACCGCTCTAAGTCGCAGCCACCTCACCTGGTCTTTTGGTACTACTGCCATCTGAACTTGTCATCCGACCACCTCCTTTCCGGTGTAATCGCAGACTAGTACGGAATCGCCTCCGGAGTCAATCGGCACGAAAGTGGGTACCACGGAAAGCATCAAACATCCTCGGAATGTTCACCCGCTCGTCCTGGATCTCGCCATCCATGCCTCCGACGGACATGTCCGAACGCTATCTGGTTGATTGGCCTAATGCGTACCAAACTGGAGATCCCTCCCCGGGGAAAGCCTCGCTCCCCGCATGTTGCGCCTGTCAGGCTTTCCAGCGGTAGGCACCGGGCTGGGGTAAGCCAAGATGCGCCAGCACGCGATAGGCAAATTCGCGCGCCATGTCGTCGAGAGTTGCCGGGCGGTTGTAGTAGGTGGGAATCAGAGGGAATACGGTCGCCCCTGCGTCGGCGGCGCGGTACATGTTGCGGATGTGGATTTTGCTGAGTGGCGTCTCGCGCACGCACAACACCAGCGGACGCCGTTCTTTGAGTGTTACGTCGGCGGCACGCTCGATGAGTTGGGCAGCGATGCCATTAGCAATGCGGGCGAGGGTTCCCACGCTGCACGGAATCACGACCATCGCATCCGCCGGGTACGACCCGCTGGCCACATTGGCGCCGATATCGGCATTGGATTGCAATTCGATTTTTCGGCCTTGTTTGCCAAGGATTTGCGCCACGAGCCCATTGCGTCCTTTGAGTCGAAGTTCTTCGGCGAGAACGCGCAAGGCGCCGTCGGATGCGATGAAGTTCACGGTTTTGATGCGGGCGTCGCGTTCGACCGCTTGCAGGAAGTGTTTCAGGAAGATGGAGCCGCTTGCCCCGGTCGCAGCTACAGTCAGGTTTTGCGCCGGATACATGGGCGATTGAGGCTCCTTCGGGCGAAGCACTAGCAACTGGTGAGCATAGGGACGCGTCGGAAGAATAGTCAAGCCGGGAACCGCTTTGGCGAAACGGTTCTCAAAATGCATGCACCACGTTGCAGTTGTTCGAATGAAGTATGGCGAACGCCTCACACTTGCGATCTCGACGCTCGGCAGCGCAATTGCATGCGCTCGAGGGCGTGGAGCGCGAAATCCGTGCCAACGATCCGAATGGCCGCCGTAAGTATCTGAGGGATTTCAGTCAGGCTTACCGCTCCTACGAGGCGGTTCTCGACATCGGTCAGGTTCACGCCCAGGTTCAGAATGCCGACATCGTTTTGATCGGCGACTATCACGCCTTGCCTGCTTGCCAGCGCTTCGCTGGATCGCTGCTCGAGCATTGTGCGTTGGCGGGTGAGCGTCCAGTGGTTCTAGGCCTCGAGACGATCTTTGCTCGCGATCAGCACATCCTTGACGAGTGGTGGCGGCGCGAGATCACCGAGAACGAGCTACGGGAACGCATTCGCTTTCATCTCGACTGGGGATACGACTGGGAGCCGTTTTACGAACTGCTCGTCGCAGCTCGGGAACACACTGAGGCGATTTACGGCCTCGACTGCATGCCGCGCGAGGACCTGCGCAAAATCGGTGCCCGCGACCGCCACGCCGTCGACAAGATTGCCGAAATTCGCCAGCAGCATCCCACGGCGTTGGTCTTGGTGTTGTTCGGGGAGTCCCATCTGGCTCCGGGTCATTTGCCACGCACCTTGTGGGAACGCCTGCCTGATGAGCGGACGCTCACCGTTCTGCAGAACGTCGATGCCCTTTACTGGAAGGCCGCCGGCGAGCGCCTGGAGCGCGTCGATGCGGTACAAGTTGCAGATCGTGTCGTGTGCGTGTTCAACGCAACACCACTCGAGAAGTATGAAAACTACCGGCTGTGCCTCAACAGTTGGAAGCGTGAGGACTCGGACCCGCCTGACATCGCTCCGACGGTCTACAACCTGATTGACGGACTGGTGCAGTTTCTGCGGATCGATCGCTACTCATCGCACAACACGACACAACCGAAGTTCCTCGTGGATTTGCTGCCGGAAGTCTACTTCCGCCACTCGGATGGCTTGCTTCATCGCCTGCTCAACCGCAAAGCCGTAAGCGAAGAGGAGCGCACCGCGATGCTGCAGCGAATCCAGGATCGCGGATGCGTGTACCTGCCGCAGGTGAACGCGTTCTACATGCACGAGCTGCAGATGATGTTTGCCGCCGAGGAAGCTGCACGTTTCCTGCATCATGCTTGCCGAGGCTTGCCGGCTCAGGTGACTGCGCGAGAAGAGGCCGCGGACGAGCCCGGGGATTTCTTCTACGCTCGCGTGCTCGAAAATGCCTTGGCCTATGTGGGATCACGGGTCTTGACTCCGGCACGGCCGGCATTGCGCGAAAGCGATTTGCGTGACCTGAGCGATCAGACGCGGGAAGATGTCGAGCGGCAGACCGGGCTCAGCTTCACCGAGTCGAATCGCGCGGTGAACTTTCTGCTGCTGCATCGGTTGCTGGAAACCATTCCGAAGCAATGCGATGATGTTCGCGGTTCGCTCGATGACGGTATCCGCAGCAGCGGAGCTAAATTCGAATATGTCACTCAGCAACTCGGCTACCTGCTGGGCTCCGATCTCTATGATGCCTACCTGGAAGGCCGCGCCACGCCGCGCTACATTCGCGGCCTCTTTCTGACGCACGTAGAAGAACCGGGCGCCGCGCGCAGCGCATATTTCGATCTCGTTCACAAGCTACGTGGAAGAAAAGCAGTTAGAGCGCGTGCTGCCCAGAGCGGTTGTTGAGGTCATCCTCCGAACTCCCGTTTCTTCGGAGTGCTAATCTAGGCATTGTCGGCCAAATGCCAACGGCCAAGTGCTGGAATACGGAATGCTAAGCGCTGACTGCTGAATGCTGATTCCTCTTGAACGCTGACTCCATCCGGAAGCTGTTTCAGGAAGTCCGATCGGGATCTCTTTCTCCCGACGACGCGGTCTCGCGTCTCCGCCACATGCCCTTCGAAGACCTCGACTTCGCCAAGGTGGACCATCACCGTGCGCTGCGGGTCGGCATGCCGGAGGTCATCTTTGGAGAGCGTAAAACGCCTGCTCAACTCGCCGGTATCTTCAAGCGGCTTGCCAAGCACGGTGGCAACGTGCTCGCCACCCGTGCCGACGAGAAGCAGTTTGCCGCCGTCAAGAAGATGCTTCGCGGCGCTGAGTATCGGGAACTTGCGCGGGCGATTGTCTTGCAGCGCGATCACAAGATTCACGGGAAGGGAACCATCACGGTTGTTTCCGCGGGAACGAGCGACATCCCGGTTGCCGAAGAGGCCGTCGTCACCGCCGAGATGATGGGTAACGATGTCCAGCATCTCTACGACGTCGGTGTCGCCGGAATCCACCGCTTGCTGGCGAATCGAGAAGCTCTCGGGAAGGCGCGCGTGATCGTCGTCTGTGCCGGTATGGAAGGTGCTCTACCGAGTGTGGTCGGCGGCCTGGTAGGCGTTCCCGTGATTGCCGTGCCCACGAGCGTCGGCTATGGTTCCTCGTTCAAGGGAATCGCTGCGTTGCTGGGAATGATGAACTCCTGCGCGTCGAACGTGAGCGTCGTGAACATCGACAACGGTTTCGGCGCGGGCTACGTCGCTTCGCTGATCAACCGTGCGTGAAGACGGTCTCCGGTCGTCAGCTCATGGCTCATTAGACGCGATCCAGATGAGCTAGCGCAGATTTTTTTGCCCCCTTCGCGGCGTTCTTTGCGATCTTTGCGGTTAGAAGCTCTTCTTCACGTTTGTCATCTCACTTCAAGTTCTCCCAACGACCAACGACCCCTCAAAAAAAGGGCACGGCTTTTGGCCGTGCCCGGAGAGAGGAGTGGAAGCTTACAACCCCTGTTTCGAACTGTTCTCGACCACCAGGTTGTTCTGGACGCTAAACGCTCCGAACACCTGGTTGGCCCGCATTCCCGCGATCTGTCTGTCCATATCGTTGATCACCGTGCCGTACAGGGTGATATGCCCGTTATCAACGATGATCCGGATCGGACGCGCCGGGTCAATCGCATACTTGTTCAGCACCGAGGCGCCGTAGATCGCCCGAAACGCATGCCGGCGAATGCTGTCGTCGAACATCGAGACCGGTGAAACTTTCACCTCGCTCACGATGTCCTTCACGCCTTCGGTCCGCTGAACCAGTGCCAGCGCGGAATCGCGGCCCACATCGTTGTATGTCTGGCCGCCCAGCGTCACGACGCCATCCTTCACGTTCAGCGTGAAGTAATTGAAGGCGCTGTCATACCAACCCACGCGGTCGTAGTAGAGCTTGCGCGACAGCTGTTCCGTCAACTGCGCATCGGTCACCGCGGCTCCAGCTACCGTAATCAGATTGCGAACGCCCTGCGCGTTCTTGATCTTCTTGGCCGTCCTGGCCGCGTCAAGCTTGTCCTGGTAAAGGTCCACAGTGCCCGTAAGGGTCACGATGCCGTCCTCAACCGTGGATTTCACGTTCTGAAACTTTTCGTTTTTTGCTAGCTTTTCTGTCACGGCCGTCTGGACCGTCGCATCATAACGAGATGCGCTGCTCGTCTGCGCGACCATGCTAATGCTCAGCAACCCCACCAACAAAAGAGAGAAAGCCCCAGTCATTAACTTTCTAGCGTTCATTTTTTCCATCCTCAAATAAGAAGTAAGTTTAATTAACTAACCGTTCAGTTAATTATTGGATGGCAGTAGCTCGGTTTGGGATGCTCGAATCTTGCGATTTTTGGCGTGAGATATAAGTGGCTTTAAATCAATTGATTACAGGATGATGTTCGGGGGATTCTGCCTCCTCGGGCTACGCTTTCGATGGACGGGGCCTCGGCTCCCCGGCTATCTGTCTCGGCGGGTGAGCCGGGCGGGAGTCTTCTCCTTCCGGGCCGAAATTTCCTTCGGCTTGGCAGTTCCGCTTCTATCCGTGAACACTCTCGCGAAGATCTTATCGATGTTGCGGAGTTGTCGTTTCAGATCGAAGGCATGCTCGATCTGCTTCGCCGGGACCCGGCTGGTGATGTTCTCGTCCTGCAGCACGAGTTGGCGGAAATCCAGATCTTCCTTCCACGCGCGCATGGCATGACCTTGCACCATGCGGTAGGCATCTTCGCGCGAGACGCCGTGGTCGACCAGGTCCAGCAGCAGTTGCCCGCTGAACACCAGTCCGCGAGTGCTCTCGAGATTCGCCTTCATGCGGGCTGGATACACGAACATCGTGTCGATCAGGTTGGTCGTCTTGTTCAGGAGGTAGTCCACAAGCGTCGTCGAATCGGGCAAGATGACCCGCTCGACGGAGGAGTGCGAAATGTCGCGCTCATGCCAGAGTGGAACGTTTTCGAATGCGGCCTGCGCGTTCGACCGCACCACCCGCGCCAGTCCGCTGATCTGCTCGCACGTCACGGGGTTCCGCTTGTGCGGCATGGCCGACGACCCTTTCTGCTTCTCGCTGAAGAATTCTTCCGCCTCTCGGACCTCCGTTCGCTGCAGATGCCGGATCTCCGTGGCGATCTTGTCCAACGTGGACGCGATTACCGCCAGCGTGGCCAGGTAGTGTGCGTGCCGATCGCGCTGGATCACTTGTGACGAGATGTCCGCCGCCTTCAGGCCAAGGCGAGCGCAGATCTTCTCTTCCAGTTCCGGAGACAGGTGGGCGAACGTACCCACGGCTCCAGAAAACTTTCCGACTCGCATGCCCTCCGCGGCCGCCTTGAAGCGCGCGATATTGCGCTGCGCCTCCGAATACCAATTCGCCAGCTTGAACCCGAAGGTGATCGGCTCGGCGTGAATGCCGTGGGTGCGCCCGATCTGTGGGGTATCCTTGAACTCCCACGCCCGCCGCTTCAGGACCTCCGCCAGCTTCTCCAAATCCCCCAGGATGATTCCCGACGCCTGCTTGATCAGAAGGGCCTGTGCTGTGTCGACCACATCGTTTGATGTCAGTCCGTAATGGAACCAGCGGGCGTGCGGGCCGACGATCTCCGCGACCGCCGTGGTGAAGGCAATGACGTCGTGGCGGACTTCCGCCTCGATCTCCTGGATCCGTTCCAGTTTGAAGTCAGCACGCTCCCGAATCGCCTTAGCTGCCTCCTTTGGGACCATGCCGGCCTCGGCCATCGTCTCGGTTGCAGCCACTTCCACGGCGAGCCAGGTGCGAAATCGGTTGTCTTCGCCCCAGATGCGTCCCATTTCGGAACGGGTATAGCGAGGAATCAAGGAGCAACTCCAAGTAGTTGAAAATTCGGAACCGAGGATTGTAAACGAGGCCGGAGCAGGCGTCCAAGCAAGCCGGGAGCCCGGAAACGTACACATTTTCATGCCGAAAAGCTCAATCCCGTTCAGGAAATAAACACATCGTGTTACGATACAAAAAGGGAAACTTGTCTTGCTACGATATAATCCGCGGCATGGAAACACTCACCCTGTCGGACTACACTTCATTGGCGGAGCTGCGTTATCAGATACGCTGCTTCCTCTCTTTCAGTGAACAGGCGGCCCGTGCCGCGGGCCTGGAGCCAAGACAACACCAACTCTTGCTGAGCTTGAAGGGGCTGCCGGATGGGGCGCGGCCCACCATCGGCGAAGTAGCGGAGCGTTTGCAGATCCAGCACCACAGCGCGGTCGAACTCGTCAATCGCCTGGCGGTCGCCGGATACGTGCGGCGGCATCGCGGCGGCGACGACCGCCGCGAAGTGCTGCTTACCCTGACGCCTCGCGGTGAGAAAGTGTTGCGCGACCTGTCGTTGCACCACCGGGCCGAATTGCGCTCGGCTGGTCCGGCGCTGGTCGCTGCGCTTCGTAGGGCAATGCGAGGAACCCGAAACTCCAACGGCTACCACGCCCAAGCGGCCGTTCGGAAGAGGGGACGCACTACCTAACAAATGGCTTCAGAAAAACCTCGAGACGGCCACGAAGCAGCGATCGCTTCCGCCGACGGCGGAGCTTTGCTTCCTTTGGGAACGGACGGCACGCGTCCGTTGCCTTCGCTTGCTAAGAGCGAACCGGCGCAGTTTCGCATCGTGCTCGTTTCTTTTCTGGCGGCCGGCATTGGCCTCGTCGCCGGGGGAGTCGCTTTCCTTCTATACAAACTGATCGGCCTGTTCACGAATCTGTTCTTCTTCCATCGCTGGGACGCCACTTTCGTCAGCGCTCGCCTGAATCATCTCGGACTTTGGGTCATTGTCACGCCGGTGGTTGGCGGCATCATCGTCGGCATCATGGCCAAGTACGGAACGCCCAAGATAAAAGGCCACGGCATCCCGGAAGCCATGGAGGCCGTGCTGGTGAACCGCAGCCGCATTGAGCCTCGAGTTGCGATCCTCAAGCCGATTTCCGCCGCGATCGCCATCGGTACCGGTGGTCCCTTCGGCGCGGAAGGCCCGATCATCCAAACTGGCGGCGCTGTCGGCTCACTGGTCGGACAGGTCTTTCACACCACAGCTTCCGAGCGCAAAGTTCTGCTCGCTTGTGGCGCGGCGGCAGGAATGTCGGCGACCTTTAACACGCCTATTGCAGGCGTCATTCTCGCCATCGAGCTTCTGCTCTTCGAGTTCAAATCGCGCTCCTTCATTCCCCTCGTCATCGCGAGCACATTGGCGACCGCGGTTCACATGCAACTGCTGGGCGCTGGGCCCATGTTCTCCGTCGCGCCCATGGACTTCGGCATTCCCCGTGCTCTTCCGTTTTACCTGGTGCTGGGCGTTCTGTGCGGACTCGCCGCCGTCGGCTTCAGCAAGCTGCTGTATTGGGTCGAAGATCAATTCGAGAAGTTACCCATTGACGACATGTGGTGGCCGGCGATCGGTGCCCTCGGGCTCGGCATCATCGGTTACTTCGTGCCCCGCGCGTTGGGCGTCGGTTATGACACCATCGGCGACATCCTGAACGCGCAGCTAGCTTTGAAACTGCTGATCGTGGTCATGCTCGCTAAGGCCGTGGCACTGGTGATCTCCCTCGGCTCGGGGACTTCCGGCGGCTTGCTCGCGCCCATGTTCATGTCGAGCGCTGCGCTCGGCGGTGTGTTTGCGCTAGTGGTGAACCGCCTGTTTCCGTCCGCGAATCTCGCCGCCGGAGCATTCGCGCTGGTCGCCATGGGAGCCGTCTTCGGCGCTGCTTCCCGCGCCACGTTCTCCTTCATCATCTTCGCCTTCGAAATTACGCGGGACTATAACGCCGTCCTGCCACTGATGCTGGTCAGCGTGATTGCTGACGGCATTGCCATGCTGTTCATGCCCAAGTCGTCCATCATGACCGAGAAGCTGGCGCGCCGCGGCCTGCGCATCCATCAGGACTACGAAACCGACGTGATGCAGCAGGTCTCGGTCTCGGAAACGATGGACCAGAACGTCCCTACGATCCCCGCCACGATGCGGGTTGCTGAACTCGCCGAGCGAATCGCAAAACACGATCCGGCCGTGAGTCAGCACCAGGGCCTGTTCATCGTAGATGAAGAGGGCAAATTGTCCGGCCTCATCACGCGTGGAGACATCCTCCGAGCGCTGGATGGGGATCCTGCGGGTGTGAATAGTGTGCTCGAAGCAGGATCACGCACATTGATCGTGACCTATCCGGACGAGCTCATCTCAGAGGCTTCCGAGAAGATGCTGCACAGCGACATCGGGCGTCTCCCGGTTGTCGACCGGAACGACCCACGCAAGCTAGTGGGTTATTTGGGACGCCAGGGAGTCATGTCGGCCCGCCTGCGGCGTCTGCACGATGAACACGTGCGCGAGCCCGGATGGTTCCGCGGATTCCAAAAAAAGGACGCGGCGCTGTAGACCGATGAAGGCTACTGGGATTTCTACTTCTTCGCGCTGGCCGGAACGACCTGTAGATCGCTCGCCGGAACGCGCCTCTGCGCAGCTTCAATGAGGGGCCGCAGCGCGTCCACGGAAATCCCAAGCGTGCCACCCGAGAACCCGTCGATATAAGCGGAGTTAATCCCGATCACCTGGCCTGACGAGTTGAATACCGGGCCGCCGCTGCCGCCGTGTGCCGTCGGAGCGTCATAGATCAGCTTGTCGCCAACTGCATCTCCGAGGTGTCCCACCGTCGCCGAAGGACGAATCAATGATAGCGCAGCGAGTTCGCTCGCGGCATTGATGTCATCGTGGCGGTAAGCCAGCCGTTCATAAACCTCCGTCGGCGACTTCGCCACCATTCCTGCGACGCCCATTGGATATCCAATCACCGTGACCAGTTCTCCGGGCGGTGTCGCATTCGTCGCCAACGGCAGCGGCGCGAGGCCGCGCGTCACAGGCGTAAAGTCCAGGTGCAACACTGCAAGATCGCTGTGAGCCGAAACAACAGTCGGCGTAATATCAAACGGCTCCGGCGCCCCCGGGAAAAATGCGACCAGCTTTTCCAGCTTCGGCGTGGCGCCCTTCTGGATCAGGGCATCGGCTTCCGAATCGCCGTACCAGGGCTCCGCCACGTGACGGTTGGTTGCCAGCAAACCCTTCGCCACGACGAACCCTGTCCCCGAAACCCGCGCGCGCAACCGCGGAGGCTGGTTTGGGAAGCCCACCTGATAAACGCCAAACACGTAGCAGATCGAATTCCGATACCGGTTCAACACCATCACCGGCATCGCCTGCTCCTGCTTCATTTGCTGGACCTGAAGGCTCAGATCGTGCACCTGGTCCTGCAGGTCAGTGTTGTTTGTTGGGGTGGCGTAAAAGTGCAGGGCGACGGCCGCTCCGACCAGCAGAAGTACCGCCGTAGCGACTTCCACCAGCCAGGTCCAACTTTCGGCAGCTTGGTCTACTTCAACCTTGGTCTCTTGCTCTGACATATTTCGGTTCCCCGCTGCCGGAAACCTATTGGGGAGTCACTAAGGGCCCGTGGCAGTCTGTCTTTCAGGAGCTATCTTGCCCCGCTGGTCCCGTTTTCCCTAGTCACGGAAGGAGATGTACCGGGGAAATCGTCCTCGTCTCAATGAGTTACACGGAAAGGTAGCCCGAAAGGGGGGCTTTCGTGCTCAGGACAGTGACTGGCCATTCGACTCGCGCTGGAATTTACGTTCTCTTCAGGCCCAGCCGCTTGGTCATTTCGTCGTAGAGGAAGCCTTCGCCGGGCCGATAGGGCTGGACCCATTCGCCGTCGATCACAAACTGGGGAATGGCGCGTTTCCCGGTCTGCCGTACGACCTCCTCGGCAGCGCCGGGTGTGGTCTCGATATCGATCTCTTTGAAGGGCACCTTGTGTTCAGCCAGGAAACGCTTGGCAATGCGGCAGTCCGGGCACCAGAAGGCGGTATAGACGGTCAGTTGCATGGGTTCCGATTTGATGTTGGAAACACGTAAAGGATACTGGCTTTCGCCGCTTCAGCTCAACCGAACATCTTGACCAAAAGGTCAGGATGTACGTTCCCACCAGTCAGGACAGTAGCCAATCGATCGCCCCGGAAGATCATGCGCCCGAATGGCTGCGACGCCCGCGGCGCCTGAGGGTTCGAGAATGATCCCTAACGTGGATACCGCAAGTCGCATCGCCTCTAAAAGCTGCGAGTCCTCTACGAGCACGATATCGTCCACAAGGCTACGCATGCGTTCCAGCGACCGGGCGACGGGTGCGCCGACAGAAATTCCGTCAGCGATCGTGTTTACCCCAGTCATGTTAACTACTTTGCCCGCGCGCCAACTTCTCTCCATTGCCGGGGCCCCCGCAGGGCAAACACCGATGATCTTCGATTTTGGCGAATGGTGCTTCACCCACGCACCAACTCCCGTGATCAGCGCCCCATCGCCCAATGGGATCACCAACGTGTCGATCTCTCCCATGCGCAATAGCTCGCGACCAATCGTCCCAGCGCCCTCGCTGATTGCCGGATCCTCGCCGTCTTCCACGAACACGGAATCAGATTTTGCGGCGGCTTCGTTGCGCGCGTTCTGTTTCGCGGAGTCGAAGTCTACGCCCGAGATCGTCACTTTTGCACCGAACGACTCCATTCTCTTCACCTTGATGGGATTCACGTGGGTCGGAACGAATACCTGCACCGCCATTCCGCGACTGCGCCCGACGTATGCCACCGCCTGCCCGAAGTTTCCGGCGGATGCACAGATCACCTTCATTGTCGGATCGAGCTTACGACACAGATAACTGGCTCCGCGTCCCTTGAAGCTGCGGATCGGATTGGCCGTCTCGACCTTCACGGCGACCCGGCGTCCCAATGCGGCGCACAGCTGCTCGTCCTCGAATTGCGGACTGTCGAGGAATACCGGATCGATGACGCGCGCGGCCTCCTCGATGTTTTCCAGTTTCAAATCACTGATAGCAGTGTGAGCCATCGGTCGAATTCAGTCTCCTTCGTGAAAGTGCAAAGCTGGATCGATTCCGCAAATCTGCGGCGAATCCCTCTCCTCGTCGTGACAACCCTTAACCGTGACAGGAGCCTTACACGCGCTCCAGTTGGTCCAGTGTACGTTCGTTCCTGATGTTTCCGGTGTTGAGCGTCGTCGCCGGCTCGAACAGAACGATCCACGCTTCCTCCTCAGCCACGGGCCTATGCTCCACGCCCCGCGGCACCACGAGGAACTCGCCTTCCTCGAGCCAGATGTTCCGATCGCGCAGTTCCATCCGGAAGCGTCCCTTCACTACCAAGAACAACTCATCTTCGTGCTCGTGATGATGCCAGACGAACTCGCCCTTCAGTTTGTCGAGCTTCACCATCTGGCCGTTGAGTTCCCCGGCAATATACGGCTTCCAGTACTCCGTGATCTGCCCAAACTTCTCCGCGAGGTTGACCTTCTCCATAGAGCTCCTTTTCGACCACTTGTGAGGGTATCTGTCCGAAACGTCAACGCCAGCCCGCGACAGGAACTAGGATTCCAAACACGCCGCGCCGGTCGCAAAGAAGTATGAAGGAAGGCAATTTTGCTAACAGAAGGCGAATCTCACTTACAAAAACAATTCCACGCACAAGTTGTGTCGTGCAGCGGCACCGACCCGCAACATCTCCACAAGCCATCGGCGCCTTCGGACCCAAACCGCGCGCCTGTTGCCCATGATTGAGTAACCCGGAGGTATTGCGGTACCTTAGCTGCGCATCGTTCAGCGTCTCTTGGAGAAACGAACTCATGCGCACGACGCCCCTCCCCTTACGACCCTTTGCATGCATCCTTGCAACCACCCTGCTCTTCGCTACGCTTGCCTTCGCCCAGGATCTCCCTACTGCCAAGCCCGAGTCCGTCGGCCTCTCATCCGAACGCCTGGAGCGCGTGGGCAAAGAAGTCCAGCAAAGCATCGACAACAAGCGAATCGCCGGCGCCGTCACGCTAGTCATGCGGCATGGGAAAGTCGCATGGTTCAAAGCACAGGGCATGGCCGATCGCGAAAATTCCAAGCCCATGCGCACCGACGCCATCTTCCGCATCTGCTCCATGACCAAGCCTATTACCAGCCTCGCCGCCATGATGCTGTACGAAGAAGGCTATTTTCTCCTCGCCGATCCGGTCTCGAAATACCTTCCCGAATTCAAGAACATGAAGGTATTTGTGAAGCCCGCAACCGGCGACCCGTACACGATTCCGGCGACGAAAGAGATCACTATCCGCGATCTTCTGCGCCACACGTCGGGAATTACCTACCAGTGGAATGAGGTGCTTGGACCGCTCTACCAGAAAGGCGATGTCACCAGCGGCCTGCTTCAGTACGACGGTACGATTGCCGATATGACCAAGAGTCTCGCCGCTCAGCCGCTGCTGTTCAATCCCGGCGACCGCTACGAATACGGTCTCGGCATCGATGTCATCGGGCGCCTGGTCGAGGTGCTCTCCGGAAAACCACTCGACCAGTTTTTCCGCGAGCGCATCTTCGAACCACTCGGGATGAAAGATACGTACTTCTATCCGCCCGGTAACAAAGTCGACCGCCTCGCCACCGCTTACACCTACTACGCCGACAAAGGTCTGCAGCGCTTTCCCGATTCGCCGATTGTCGAAAGCCCGTTCAGCTACTCTGCTGACTATCCGTACAAAGGCCCTAAAAAGCTCTTCTCCGGAGGCGCTGGCCTCGTCTCTACCACCGAAGACTATGCGCGCTTCTGCCAGTTCATCCTCGACGGAGGCAAGGTCGGCTCAACCCGTCTCATCAGCCGCAAGACACTTGAGATGATGTCTCACGATCAACTTGGCCGAATCGATAATGACATGGGGTTTGGGATTGGCTTCGGCATCGACGGCAAAGCCCCACTGAAAGAAATCGGCTCTGCGGGCGCCCTGGGCTGGGGAGGCTTCTTCTACACGACGTTTAAGATCGATCCCAAAGAGGAGATGATCGTTATCTTCATGGGACAACTGCATCCGACCGGCGACCTGACGCTCGATCGCGAAGTGCAGGCGCTTGCGTACCAAGCGATCAACGACTGAGCGGATAGGACCACCTGTCAGGATCGCCACAAGCCGCGTGGGGACAGGCGCCGTCGCCTGTCCAACGGAGCGAAGCAGCCGGGTTTTTTAAACTTTGTCATCACGCTCACCGGTTACCTTTGTTACCACGATTCGCGCCGTTGGTCTGCATAGAATCTCTATATGAAGAGAATGCCGCCTCGATTTCGCTCTGCGATCGTTAAGGGATCCTCTCGCAACCACTTGTTGGTTTGTTTCGTTGCCCTGATGTTGGGCGGGCATGCCAGAGCTCAAGTCCGCACTGTTCCTCAACTCGGTTCTCGAGCTCCAGAGCAGGTGCTGAGGGCACGAAATCAAGGTCAGTAGTGCCTGACGCATGTGGGCCACTACGATCCCTGCGCCTCGATTAAAATTAGAAGTGTTCATTTTACGATTGCTTGGGACGCGAACACGAAGGCGATCTCGTACCTATTTACGCGAGATGAGCGCGTGGTTACGGACAGCGAACTTGGCGTAGGGGGGAGCTGCAGTGTAAGACCAGACGATTTTGGTCCCGTACCTCCAGTGGTTCGTTACGCCCAAATGGGCCGATACAATTCAAGACTTTTCCGGCGACGCAGTCTGGTTCGCTTTACTCCAAAAGGACGGCACAATCGCTGCATTCGTACAAAGTCAATATCTGAAAATTCCCGCGAAATTCTAGAGCAACCTTCATAGCGTCACTCACTCCCCCAAACGCAAAAGCCGCCGACTTTCGCCGGCGGCTCGTTTGCTAGAAACCAGTAGCTAGCAGCTAGTTCTCGTACAACAACACACCCTCAGTCTCCTTCGAGTCCACCGGACGGTAGTACAGCTTCTCCCCATCCAGGAAGACTTCGATGAACGCGGGCCGTGTCGTGATCGTTCCCTGAATCAGTGCTTCCGACAGCGGATCCTCGATGTATTTCTGCAAGGCTCTCCGCAGTGGACGCGCGCCGTAGCTGCGGTCCGTGAGCGTCTGGTTCAGGATCCACTTCTTCGCCTCGTCCGTCACGGTCACCGTGATCGAGCGCTGCGCCAGGTTCTGATTGAGCTGGCTGACCATCAGTTCGAGGATCTGGATCAGGTCGTTCTCGCCCAGAGCGTTGAACAGGATAATCTCATCCAACCGGTTCAGGAACTCCGGATTGAACGTGCGCTTCACCTCGTTCTTCACGAGGTCCTCGACCTTCTCCGACACCATCTCTTCCTTCGACGACTGGAAACCCAGGCCCTCGCGTCTCTGCAGGTGACGCGCTCCAATGTTCGACGTCATGATGATGATCGTGTTCTTGAAGTCGACCGTGTTGCCGAGTCCGTCGGTCAACTGCCCGTCTTCAAATACCTGCAACAGGATGTTGAACACGTCCGGATGCGCCTTCTCGATTTCGTCGAGCAGGACCACCGAATACGGCGCCCGCTTCACGCGCTCGGTCAGCTGGCCGCCCTCTTCGTAGCCCACGTATCCCGGAGGCGAGCCGATCAGCTTCGAGACCGAGTGCTTCTCCATGAACTCCGACATGTCGAAGCGCACCAGCGACTTCTCGCTGCCAAACATGAACTGCGCCAGCGTGCGGGCAACTTCCGTCTTGCCGACGCCCGTCGGTCCCAGGAACAGGAACGATCCGATCGGCCGGTTCGGGCTCTTCAGCCCGGCGCGGCTGCGGCGGATGGCACGCGCCAGCGCCACAATCGACTTATCCTGCGAGATGATCCGCTTGTGCAGCTCTTCTTCGATGCGCAGCAGCTTCTGCGACTCCTCTTCCTTGATCGACATGATCGGGACGCCCGTCCAGCGGGATACCACGTCCTCGATGTCCTCTTTGCCGACCACTCCGGTGGAAGATTCGTCGAGATGATATTTTTCGCGAAGAGCGCGCAGGTTCTCGCGCTCTTTGCGTTCCTCGTCCGAGTAGAAGCGCGCCTTCTCGAACTCGTGGTTCGCGATGGCGTTCTCCATGCGGTGAACGATGAACTTGATTCGCTTCTGAACCTCGGTGATCTCCTCCGGCAGCGAGGTCTGGCGCAGCTTCACGCGCGCGCCCGCCTCGTCGATCAGGTCGATCGCCTTGTCCGGAAGGAAGCGATCCGGGATGTACCGGTTCGAATGCGACACTGCGAAGTTGATCGCATCATCGGTGTAGGTGACCGCGTGGAACTTCTCGTAGCGGTCCTTGATGCCGAACAAGATCTTGGTAGCGTTGACCTCGTCCGGCGGCGGCACCTTCACCGCCTGGAAGCGCCGCTCGAGCGAACGGTCTTTTTCGATTGATTTCCGGTACTCCCCCGGGGTCGTTGCGCCGATGCACTGAATCTCGCCGCGCGACAGCGCCGGCTTCAGGATGTTCGCGGCATCCAGTGATCCTTCCGCCGAGCCCGCTCCCACCAGCGTGTGCAACTCGTCGATGAAAATGATGGCGTTCTGCGACTCCATCAACTCCTTCATGATGGTCTTCAGCCGCTCTTCGAACTGTCCGCGGTATTTCGTGCCCGCCACGATCAGCGAAAGATCCAGCGCCAGGATTCTCTTGTCCGCGAGGAACGACGGAACTTCGCCATCCGCAATTCGCTGCGCCAGGCCCTCCACGATCGCCGTCTTTCCAACACCCGGCTCGCCGATCAGCACGGGATTGTTCTTCGTACGCCGGCACAGGATCTGAATTACGCGATCGACTTCGCCTTCGCGGCCAACCAGTGGATCGAGCTGGCTATCCATCGCAGCCTGGGTCAGATCCCGCGAAAACTCGGCCAGCAGGGAAGACTCACGCTGCCGCTGCGGCTGCGCCTTCTCCTGGCTGCTCCGCGCCAGTTCCTCCCGAATCGTCGGCAGGCGCAATCCGCGCTCGTGCAGGATCTCCGCCGCAAAGCACTTTTCTTCGCGCAACAAACCTAACAGAAGATGTTCAGTCCCGATGTGCTTGTGCGAAAGCCGTTCCGCTTCCTCGGCCGCATATGCCAGCACTCGCTTGCATTCGTTACTCAATGGCAGATCAACCGACGTCGAAACCTTTTCCCGGATCGTAGTATGACCTTCAATCTGCTTGCGAATGGATTCAACCGAAGCATGAGAGCGCAGGAACCGATTGGTTAGGGCCTTGTCTTCGCGCAGAAGTCCCAGCAACAGGTGCTCGGTCTCAATATAAGGAGACCCGAACTGGCTGGCTTCGTAGCGCGCGAAAAAGATGACGCGCCGTGCTTTCTCCGTATAACGTTCGAACATATAGCCCCTTCCCCCCGAGTTCCTCTAAGGCTACGCCTTCGCAGCGCCCCCAAAGGAACTCATGGCCCTATACAACATTATGCAATCAAGAGGCCACGAAACAAACCCCCTGAAACGATTTTCTGCTCCCGAAGTTACTAATGGCACTCCGGTGCTATGGTTTTTCCTTCCAAATCCTGACTCGCGTCTCCGCTGTCAGGAAGCTTGTCCTCTCGCTCAAGCGCAAATTCCCGAATTTGCCTGCGCCGCCTCATACTGGAAGCGTCTCCGGCGCGACTTCTTCTATATGTCCATGATGCAGTCGCAGCACTCGGTGACAGCGCCGCGCAAAGGCAAGGTTGTGGGTCGCGATCAGAGAGGTCAGCTGGTACTCGCGATGGAGTCGAGCGATCAATTCAAAAACCGATTCGGCTGTGCGCCCGTCCAGGTCCCCGGTCGGCTCATCCGCCAGCAGAACCTTCGGCTGGGTGATGAGCGCACGTGCCAAGGCTACCCGCTGTTGTTCGCCGCCCGAAAGTTCTCCCGAGCGGTGATGCCCGCGTTGCTCGAGCCCCACCTCGCGCAACCAGCGCTTCGCGTCGTCCTGTACCGCGCTCCATTTGCTTCCGCGTAACAGGAGCGGCATGGCCGCATTTTCCAGCGCCGTGAACTCGGGAAGCAGGTAGTGGAACTGCCATACGAACCCGATTTCCCGATTGCGAAAGTCCGCGGCTGCTTCGTCCGAGAGCGTATTCAATTGCAAGTTGGCGAAGTATACGTCACCTTGAGAAGCGCCTTCAAGAGCGCCCAGGATGTGTAACAAGGTGCTCTTGCCCGCTCCCGATTCGCCTACGATCGCGAGCATCTCTCCCTTCTGGACTTCGAAGGACAAGTTCTCAAAGAGCACGAGGTCCGACTCGCCTGAGCGAAAGACCTTCTTCAACCCGACGACCCGCAGCAACGGGTCTTCTGCCATTAGATGCAACCGGCTCCTCCCCCGATACAGGGACCAGCTGCAACCCGCGTTCGCCGCGCATCAAACCTGCGCACACGTTAGATGCGACCGGGTTGCCCTGCTGCCCATTAAATCACGGAGGCCGCCCGGGGCGGACTGCCCACTTGGGCAGCCCTTATTCCGCCGACTCTATACCCGTTTCTAACCATTGCAATGTGACGTTGGTCACGCCTGTGGTGTTTGGCCCCGGCCGGGGCACGCAATTTGAACCCCTTGCAATCGGGAATGGCCCGCCCGTACCGCCGCAGGAATTACTCGTAGCGCAAGGCCTCTGCAGGAAGGATTCGCGCCGCCGACCACGACGGATACATCGTCGCCACAAACGAGATGCCAACCGCCACGATCGCCACCAGCACCCCGTCCATCAGCCGAGGCGCAAAGGGAACGTAGTCGATCGAATATACCTCCGGCGCGAGCGAAATCAGGTGATACCGCGCCCCTGCCCAGGAAAGCGCGAATCCAACCACCAGCCCGATCCCCGTGCCGATGACCCCGATCAACACACCCTGCGTGATGAAGAGTCTCCGGATTTGCGATTTACGGGTACCCATCGAACGAAGTACAGCGATGTCCTTAGTTTTTTCCATTACCATCATGGTCAGCGAAATCAGGATGTTCAGCGCCGCAACAAACACGATCAGCCCGATCGTAATAAACGTCACGAGTCGCTCCAGCCGCAGCGCGCGAAACAGCGCCTTGTTCTGTTCCATCCAGTTCGTGGTCATGAACCCCTGACCCGCCGCGTCTTCCAGTTCCTTCGCGACCTGGTCCGCCTTATAAATATCGTCGACCTTGAACTGGATCACCGAGATCAGATCGCCGAGCCCGAACAGCCGCTGCGCATCGCTCAGCCGCGCAAATGCCCAACTCGTGTCGTAGTCGTAAAATCCGGAATTGAAAATGCCAACCACGCGGAACCGGTTGTACTTCGGCACCATGCCAAATGGAGTCAACTCTCCCTGCGGACTCGTCACCAGCACCACCGACCCGACCGTCGCGCCCAGTTCGTCCGCCATGTCTTTGCCCAGGATGATCGGCGGCATCGCCGCCACCCGCGCCTTCACCCCTTCCATCGAATCCGGCGATTCATCCGCGGCTGCTTGTGTGGCGCGGGCGCCCTTGCCCGCCGACCTTTGAGTTTGTGTCGTATCGGCCGTCTCTGCGGCACCTTCCTTTGCACTTTCTGCCGACGAACTCGCCGATCCCGACCCATCCGCCGTTCTTCGCGATCTTTGCGGATTCTCTTCGCGACCTTTGCGGTTATAATCTTTTTGTTCCGACTCAGCCGCGTCTACCCCGCCAGTGTCCGAGGCCGCCTTCTCCTCCAATGCCTCCGCCGACCCGATCTTTACCGTGTTCAGAAGGTCGCTTACCTTTCGCTCATACGCCGGAATCATTCCCTTCAGCACGGCCCCGCGAGCCCGCGGTCCCCGCGAGATCAGCACCTGCTCATAAATCGCCGGCGCTGCCGCCACCACGTGCGGCTGCTTGCTCAGCCGCTCCAGCAGCGCGGGCCAGTCCTTGATCCCATCGCTCTGCACGCGCAGCAAACTCACATGCGATGACGATCCCAGCAGCCGCTCCTGCAAGTCCTGCCGGAACCCGTTATTAATCGCTAGCGCCACAATCAGCGACGCCACTCCCGCCGCCACGCCCAGGATCGAAATGGCCGTAATGACCCCAATGAACGCCTGCCGGCGCTTGGCCTTTAAATACCGTGTTGCGACAAAAAGTTCAAAGCGCATACGGAGGCTACCGGTCGCGATTAGCTATCGTTTTCAACTTCTTCTTTATTTTGGGGGACTCTCGCCTTCGATTATAGCGACGCGTAAGCGGAGATGATCTCACTCGATTCCTTCGGGCTTAGGCTTGATAAGAAGTCGGACCTTCCCACCGTCGGGTACGTCTCTCACCTGCTGATGCAGATCGCCAAGGAAAGAGACAGCTTCATACAGATCGACGAGATATGGCCGATTGCCTCTCGATGCTTCCTTAAACATGATTGGAGTGGTGAATGCGATACATTGGTCGGCGTTGGGAATCAGTCCGCGAAGCGCACCGTGTTCTTCATCCGTTTCCACGAACCAAAGCTCCCGCAATTCCCTCGTCAGCGCGCGGGCTCGAAACTCAGCTTCGGAGTCGGCCACCTTACTCAACTGTCCTCCGCTCACGTCCAGCCAATAGAGGCCTCCGGCTTCGTCGCGCAGAAATAAGTCGCCGAATGCATTCCTCGCAATCAATGACAGCTTCTGCGGACACAACCAGCGCCAGGCTACAAGAAGGCGCTCGACGTCGAGATGGCTCACCGGGAAGCCTTCATCCACTCTCTTCAACTTGTTCTCTTCAGAAAGAACGTACATGATCATTAGCGCAGCCAGGAGATGTAAAGGATGATGTTCTTCAGGGCGTTCCCATAGTTCCCCTGAGCTTTGGAATCACAGCCGGCACACTATGTCGATATGCCTGGTACTCCTGCCCAAACCTCCGCTCCAACTCCGCATCTTCCGTCCGAATCATCACCGCGCCCGTGACCACCGCGAACGCCGTCAGCCCATAGCACACCGCAAGTCCCGTTCCGACGGCCCACGCAAGCATCTCGCACAGATGCGCCAGGTACACCGGATGCCTGACCCGCGCCCGAATCCCCGACGTCACCAGCCTCTGCTCCACCCCTCCCGCCTTCAACTCCGACAAGCCATACAACTGCTCCCTGCTGAAATCGACTCCCGATCCTCGATACAACCAGATCCCGGCGACAAAAAGCCCAACCGCGGGCACCCACATCCACCACGCGCGATACAGCGCAACGTCCAGCCATCGCATCGTGATCAGAGCCATCACCACCCACAGCGCCATCCAACCCGGCACGATGATCGAATACGGCCCCCTGCCCCGCGAGCGCCAGTACTCGATGCCTGTGTGAATCACCAGCCAGAACGCCGGGATGGTGGAATACACCACGCACGCAAGCCACCCGATGGTCCTGACCCACGTCAACATTCGCTCATTCTAGCCCCGGATCCCGCTACTCCCCGACCGACGCAATCGACGACCCTACCTTCCCTATTCGTCATCCTGTCCTATTTGTCATCTTTGTCATCCTGAGCGGTGGCAGCGCAGCCGCACAAAGTCGAAGGCGCCCTTGCCCGCTGGCGCCGAGAAAAGCGTGAAAAGGCATTTCTACGAGCGACTCAGCGACTCGGTACTCGCCACTCGTTACTAAAAACTGAGAACTGAGAACAGGGAACTGCTTTTATGGCACATTAGAACCCACATGGGGGAATCCCAACTCTTACCCACGCAAGATCGCTCTCTCTCTTATCCCGACTTCACGCTCTACCAGATCGCGCGCTTCTTCATCGTGGCCGCGCTCGAGATGCAGTCGGTCGCCGTCGGCTGGCAGGTCTACGAAATCACGCACCGACCGCTCGACCTCGGCCTCGTCGGCCTCGCACAGTTTCTTCCCGGCGTCCTGCTCTTCCTCGTCGCCGGGCACGCCGCCGACCGCCACGACCGTACGCGCCTGCTCAACATCTGCTACGCCGGCTTCATCCTCTGCTCGGGTCTTCTTCTCGCGCTCACCCTGCGCCACTCACGCTCCGTCTACGCGATCTACGTGGTCCTCCTTTTCCTCGGTGTCGTTCGCTGCTTCAACTGGCCCGCCAGCCGCGCGCTGCTCCCGCAGTTGGTTCCAGCGGATTATTTCTCGAAAGCCGTCGCCTGGAACGCCAGCCTCTTTCAGGCCGCTACAATCCTTGGCCCTTCCATCGGAGGCATTCTCTACGCGCTCGTCGGCGGACCCTCCGTTGTGTACGGCACCGCCACGGCCGCCTGCGCCATCGCCCTCGTTGCCTCGCTTCGAATTCGCACCACGACGCCAGCCAGACCCGCAGAGGAGATGTCGCTTCACACCGTGATGGTCGGCTTCCGCTACGTCTGGCGTGAGAAAGTCGTGCTCGGCTCCATCTCCCTTGATATGTTCGCGGTTCTTCTGGGAGGCGCAGTCGCCTTGCTTCCCGTCTATGCCAGCGAAATTCTGCGCACTGGCCCGTGGGGACTGGGCCTGCTGCGCAGCGCGCCGGGGGTCGGCGCTGCCATGATGGCGCTCTTCCTCGCCCAGCGCCCCATCCGCGGCCGCGCAGGCTGGATTATGCTGACTTGCGTTGCCGGCTTCGGCATCTTCACCATCGTCTTCGGCATCTCACGCAGCTTGACGCTGTCGCTTCTCGCGCTCTTAATGGTTGGCGCAACCGACATGGTCAGCGTCATCATCCGCGCCACGCTTGTGCAGATCGCCACGCCCGACCCGATGCGTGGCCGCGTCAACGCTGTCGACATGCTCTTTATTGGAGCTTCAAACGAACTGGGAGAGTTCGAATCCGGCCTGACCGCGCACTGGTTCGGCACCGAGCGCGCCGTGGTTCTGGGAGGCATCGGGACGCTGATCGTGATTGTGCTCTGGGCCTGGCTCTTCCCCGACCTCCGCAACGCCGACCAACTCCACACCGTCGAAGAGAGCCGGATAGCCTGATCTGTGTGATTATCGTGTGGCGCGGCGTCCGCGTGCCCTTCCTGTGACCTGATAGCTGACGGCTTTCTCGGCTCTGTCATCTCGAGCGGAGTGAGGCGGCAGCCGAGCGCAGTCGAGAGACTTGTGGTTTCTTTATGGGGTTATCCCCGCGCGAGGCGGGACACGAACCACGTGGGTGCAGCCAACCTCGGCTGTCCGTCGGAGCGCAGCTCCGAAGTTTTTCATGATGAAGCAGGCTGTCCCCCGAGCTAGGCTTTCCGACGACCGACGACCGACGACCGACCCGAGACCCGAGAGCCCAAAGCCAAAAGCCCAGAGCCAAAAGCCCAGAGCCAAAAGCCCAGAGCCAAAAGCCCAGAGCCGAAAGCCTCACTTCCCCCGAATCACCGTCTTCGCTGCGCTCATGTTGTCGAAACGGTCATACACTCGCACCACCACCACATGTTCCATCTGACCCGATACGGATTCCCGTCCCTTCCTCTTTGCACCCGCAGTCGCCGCGGCTTCCACATCCACCGGCACAGCAGCCCGGAAGTCGTAGGTTTCGGTCTTCGAATCCGAAATCTGGTCCGTCGGCTCCACGTACTGCCAGTCATTGGCATCGATCGAGAACTCCGCCCGCTTGATTACCGAGTAGCCGTCCACCGCGCGGAAGCTTACGTGAATCTTGTCGCCTTCCGCCGACGCGGTCAGATTCTCGATTCGCGGCGGCGTTGTGTCCACCTCCACGCGCGCGCTCTCCTTTTCCGCGGTCAACTCTTCACCGGGCGAATGCGACGGCGCATCCGACGCCACTACCTTGAACGTATACGCGCCATCGGGCAGCAGGCTCGCGTCGAACGAGTAGAACTTGTCCGTCAGATCGTCCTTCAGCAGCAGCCACCGGGTCTCGCCATCGGTACGGTAATACAACGCATACACCAGTTGATCGTCGTTATCGTCGTGTGCCACCCACTTCACGCCCACCGAGTCCCGATCTCGCGTTGTTGGAACAGGCGCCTCAAAATGCGGCTGGGTTGGTCCAGATGGCGAAATCCCGCCGCTCATATCGACTGCACCGCCGATAGGCTTCGGCAGTGGTTGGTACCGATAGCCCACCTGCACGCCGATGTCGTCGATCTCGGGCGCGACGTTCTTCGAGAGGTAGTTCATCGTGACGCCATCCACGCGCGGCGCGGTGCTTCCCGAGTGCAACACCGCCTTCCACTGCACGAAACGCGCCGCCGGAATTCCCGTCTGCCCGGTCTGTGCGTCGATCTTTTTCCACGGGCTCCAGTTGCGGTCGGGATTATCAACGTTCCCGCTGCGCGCGAACAACTCCACGTTGCCCATCGTGCGCGATTCCGCCCGTCCCCAGCGCGAGAAGACCTTCGCATCGAACACGTCACTCTCGTACGTTCCTTCGGACTGCGGTCCCGGCCCGAGCACAAAGACTTTGCCCAGGTTCGAACCTGCCGCGTACAGTCCGCCGCCCGGAGCTTTCGCGAAGGCCGTTACCTGCGACGCGCCCGCTTTCAGCAGATCGGTGAAGTCGTCATCGCTCTTCATCGCGAAGACATGGCCGCGATTGCCCGTTCCCGCCAGCAGTCGTCCTTGCGGATCGAAGGCCAGCGCGTACACGATGTCTTCCCGCGATGTCCACAGCCGTGTCGGTGAACCATCCGGCGCAATCTTGTAGATTTCTGAGCCGCCCGTCGCTCCCGCGCCCGGAGCAGGGAAGTTCATCATCGCCGCTCCCGGCGGCTGCCCCGGTGCAATGACGACACCCGGTTGCAGCGTAACTCCCGTAGCCGGCGTGCCGACGCCGGAAGCAGGCTGCCCGAACCCGAGGCCGACGCCCGCGCCCGCGCGCTTTTCGCCCACGCCCGCCGCGTAGATGTTTCCGGCATCGTCGAGCGCCAGTGCGGTAATTTCTTTCTTGGGCGCGCTGTATAGCACGAACGCCTCACCCGACGGCGCGATCCGGTACACCAGCCCGCTGCCATCCGAACCCGCAATCAGGTTCCCCTTTGCGTCTACGGCCAGTACGCGTACATGCGCTTCATCGCTCTTAAAGAAAACCGAATGGTCGCCCTTCGGCGTCACGCGATAAATCTCCCCGCGATCACCGGTCGCCACAAAGAGATCGCCCGACCCATCGAGCGCCAAATCCCAGATGTATTTCGTCTGCGGATCGAAATACACCGACGAACTCCAGTTCGGATCGACTTGTCCCTTCGACTTATCTGACGAATTCGCCTTCGCCGACTCCGACTTCCCGCCTTTGTGCTCGATCTTGTAGACCTTGCCGTCGGGAGCCGTGCCCGCGTAGACCGCGCCACTCTTGTCGACAACCAGCGCCTGCACCTGCAACTCGGTCGGTTCGAAAATCGTGGTCGCCTGTCCATCGGGCGTGATCCGGTATACCTTCGCCGGCGAGCCCGACGCCGCGTAGATGTTCCCGGCATCGTCGGACGCGATCGCCCAGATGTAGGTCGACGGCGCCGTGTAAAGCGTCTTGAACGCAGGCGCGAGTTCCAGTCCGCCGGTGCTACGGATCGCAACTCCGGTCGCGGTGCCCTTGGTCAGGTCTTCGAATTTCGATTGTTCCCAGGTGCGGGTGCCTTCTGCAAAGGCGGTGATGGCGAGGAAGAGAGACAGCATGAGCGCAGCAAACTTCCGCAAGTCAATGAGCAAGTCGTTACCTCGTTCGCAAGTTCGTGGCGGAAAATTCAGGTTAACATGGCTGGCAGAACTGACCAGCGACGAAGGTCGGCGCGTACCACACGGTTGGCCCTGTTTCCCGAAAGGTCAGAGTCGGCTTGAAGTCGCCCAATTTCCTTTTCTCGACTCTATATATCCAGAATAGCAAATTGCACAGGGTGTTTGGGACACCAGGAGGACACAAATATCTTCCCTGAATGCTGTAGCTTACCGGAAATTTGAGGGTTTTGGGGGCTTGACAGAGAATCAAGCCCCATCCATTACTTGATCGTAATTGTGAGAACCTGCGCCCCGGCCACGGCGAAGTCGAGCGGCGGTGTTGCCGCTTCGTTCACCTGCGATTCGCCCAGGACGACCATCTCCTGCGTGCCGCGCATGCCTTCCATCACGTTCATCACGGAAAGGGGGAGTGCCGGCATCACCTTGTCGGCGACCATCGCTTCCGGGTCCGCTTCCAGCAGCGAGACATAGACGCGGTTGTTGGAGTGTTCTTTGTTGAGCAGCGCGATCGTCGAAGCTAAATCGAGTTTGCGTGCCGCCATCGGCATTCCGCGCCGCATCCGGTCCAGAGTGTCGCCGTCGCTCACCAGGATACGCAGAGGCCCCTTGGATGCCGAGGTCGGTATCTTGATCGAGATCTGGCGGACAACGCGCTCTCCGCGATACGGAGCCAGCACGGTCTCGACGGTGATCTCGTCGCCGGGGCGCGCTTCGGTGAGGTCGGTGCGCGCGCTTTCGAGCCGCGCCCAGCGGCGCTCTTTCACGAGATCGAAGTCCAGGTTCACGCCTTTGACCGATGGCACATCGAACGGATTGTCGTAGATGCGCCCGAAGCGCTCTCCCAGTGCCAACGCCGCGATGAACGCGGCCGGCTGGCCCGCATCCGTGGGCGCGAAGATGTTCTGCAGGCTCACATCCGGATAGCCCTTGACGCTGATCACGCCCTTCAGGCGGTAGGTGGTTTCCTCGCCGTAGTCGTTGATGCCATGGAGGGCGTTGAAAACCGTAGCCATCATCGCGACCGGGCTAAGCCGCGGATTGTTCAGCACTTCGTAGTGAATCTCTTTCAAGGCCGCGCCGTTATGAATGCTGAGCGTAACCGGAATCATGTCGGGCTGCTTGTTCAGCAATCCCATGATGCCGGTGTGGCGATCCTGCACGAACGATCCGACCGGCTCCGTGGTGTTTACGATCTTGAAAGCGTTCAGCGGAGAGGGAAGCGTGGCCAGAACATCCGCCTTGTTCATCGGAAGATCGACGCTGCCGAACTGCAACAAGGGGTGTCCGCACGCAAGCAACTTCTGCGGATCGAGATACGTGATCGTGCAAGTGGCCGCGATGTCCATGTCGCCGCGCACCAGAATCGCGCTGATCGCCGATCCGGGTTCCAGAGGTTCGGGCTGTTTCTGATCGCTCACCGATCCCACGCCCATCACTGGGATGATTCCGGCGGAAGCAAACTGTGGCGCGAACATCTTCACGGCTTCTTCGCTGAAGCCGTTAAACACAAGAGGCGCTTCGATCGGCTTCAGGTAGTTGGCATAGCTCTGCACTTCCGGAGTTTGGGCGAGTCCGGGTCCGGAGGTCTTGGTCACGGCCTTGGTCGGCTCCGTGTTCGCGGCGTCCGTAATGCCGCCCGGGCTCTTGTCGAACGCGTTGATCTCGAGCATGTCGGCGATCGGGGTCACGCCAGCAATCGGTTCCTTCGAGAACTCGCCGATGCGAAACGCGAGTGCGCCCGCCAGCTTGCCGTCGAAGTAGACCGGGCTGCCGCTCATACCGGCCACCACGCCCGTGTACTCAACCTTCGGCCCATGCAGGCGCACGAGGATGATGTCGCCCTTCGGTCCGTTCATGTTCTTCAGCACGCCGAGAACTTCAACGTCCATGGGCTCGGGCTTGGTTCCCTCGAACACCGTGTAGGCAACGCCGCGCATGCCCGTGTGAATCTGGCTTACCGGGATGGTTTGAGTTGTCTTGGGTGCTTCGGCGGCCGGTGTTTGGGCCGCAATCGCGCTGAGGGTGGAAAAGACGGCAAAGGCGATAACAGCGAGGACAGTGTTACGCATGTAGTTAGCCCCGTGAGCCTGGCAACGCGGCTCGAAAACCCAACTGATCACTTAGACTCCTTACGATGGCAAGTCGTTGCCGGGAGAGGAGAAGCTTTAGGACCTAGCAAAACATCCCAATCGTGAAGCTTTGCGTCTATACTACCATCAAGCAAGTTTCCGAGTGAAAGTTTACTTTTGTAATCGCGTGCTTCGGCGCGGTGGGAACCATGTCTAGACCGTCCTTTCGTAAAGTATTGTTAGTGCTGATCTTCGGAGCGTTGGCCGTGGCTCCGGCCGTTTCCCAAGACCAATCGTCGCAACCGCCAGCCAACTCCCAGCAGAATCCCAACAAGCAGGACGCTCCCCCGGACGCTGGAGGGCCGGGCAGCGACGTCGGCCCCTACGCGATTCCGAGGAAAAAAGACGAACCGCCTCCGCCGCCCGCTCCCGAGAAGCCCAAGAAAATCGAGGGCATGCCCGACTATTCCATCAAAGTCGACGTGCCGTTGGTGAATCTAGACGTACTGGTGACGACGAAGGACGGCCAGTTCGTTCCCGGGCTGCACAAAGAGAATTTCAAAATCATGGAAGATGGTGTGCCGCAGAACATCACCAACTTCAACCAGGCGACGGCGCCGATCACGGCGGTGCTGCTAGTTGAGTTCGCCTCGACGAATTACTCCTTTGTCCGCGACGCGGTCATTGCGTCCTACACATTCGCGCAGACACTGAAGAAGGACGACTGGGTCGCCGTTATCTCCTACGACATGAAGCCGCAGATCCTGACTGACTTCACGCAGGACAAGGGACAGGTCATGGGCGCGATCTCGCAAATGACGATTCCCGGGTTCGCGGAAACCAACCTGTTCGACGCGCTTTACGACACGCTCGATCGCCTGGACGGAATTGAGGGACGCAAGTACGTCATCCTCGTCACGACCGGTGTCGATACATTCAGCAAGATCAACCTTGACCAGATGATGAAGAAGATCAAGGCGACCAAGGACATCACGATCTATCCGGTGAGCGTAGGCTGGGCGCTGCGCAATTACTGCGAAGTGCATCAATGCGGTTACACCCACGGCATGGGAATTCCGGTCGGGCAGATGGATTATCTGCAGGCCGATAACGAAATGAATACATTCGCGCGGATGACCGGCGGGCGCGCCTATTTCCCGCGTTTCCAGGCGGAATTTGGCGAGATCTTCAACGCCATCGGCCAGGACATCCGCAACGAGTATTCGATCGCATACCACCCGACGAATTCCAAGCTGGATGGCAGCTACCGCAAGCTGAAGATTGAGTTGACGTCACCCGAGGGCGGACAGCTCAAGGTGAAAGACCAGAAGGGCAAAGACGTAAAGGTCGTGGTCTACGCCCGCGACGGGTACACCGCGAAGCATCAGGTGGAGTGAGAACTACAGTTCTCAGTTCTCAGTTCTCAGTTCTCAGTTCTCAGTTCTCAGTTCTCAGTTCTCAGTTCTCAGTTCTCAGTTCTCAGTTCTCAGTTCTCAGTTCTCAGTTCTCAGTTCTCAGTTCTCAGTTCTCAGTTCTC
>Ga0210396_10000115_pt1 | contig 138928 bp, 122 predicted proteins | sample IncBWH17OmetaG_FD_155466 | JGI IMG/M metagenome (GOLD analysis project Ga0210396, IMG submission 155466) | Forest soil microbial communities from Barre Woods Harvard Forest LTER site, Petersham, Massachusetts, United States - Inc-BW-H-17-O ...
CTTAATACAACGGTTCATATTGCTAGGCTACCACACTTACCAAAGCACCCGGAACTCCATGCCCGGTGCAATCCACCGCGCTGAATAATACTTTTCCGTCTGTCTGTCCCAACCAGTAAAAATCTCCGCTTACAATGTCTTTGGGTTTCAGAAAGAAAAAGGATTCGGGGAGCAGCTCCCGCATTGTTTTGTGAGAGGGGAGGATAGCCGTTTGTATGCGTTTGGCATAATTGATACTATCCGTAATGCTTTTGTTTTTTTCTTCGATAACGGCATTTTTTTCTTCCAGCTGGAGGTTGTTCTTTTTCTTCAGATTATAATTGCGGAACAAGATAAAGGCCAGGATCAGCAATGCCACAAGACCCAGCAGCATGGCATACATCAACAGACGCTGATGCCGGATTTCCTCGGCATTGATGGCTTCTTTTTTCTCCTGCTCCAGTTTAATCTTGTCCAATTCATACCGCATCTCATTCTTCGAAATTTCTTTGTTCTTCGTGTCGTTAAACAAGCTGTCTTTTAAAGAAGAATAGAGTTTATGATAGGCATGCGCATTTTTAAAGTCATTTTCGCTTTCATACGCTGAACTCAGATTTTCATAGACACGCATCAACGCATCCTTCTCTCCTGCCTTGTTCAGATAAGTGACTGCCGAATCATAGTATAGGACAGCCCTGGTGGGATCATCGGTGTGGAAATAGTAGTCGCCCAGACAAGTAAGGGCGTTAGGAATGGAGTAGGTGAGTTTTTCTTTTTTGTAAATAGCATATCCTGTTTTAAAATAGCTGAGGGCCTCGGGATATTTTTTCAGATGCATGGAAATCTGTCCCATATTGCAATAGATAGACCCGGTAGCATCCACCCGGTTCAGCTTTTTGTTCAGAGCCAGGGCTTTCATGTTTATATCCAGGGCTTTTTCAAAATTACCCATGCCTTCAAAAAAGGTAGCCATATTAATCAGGGTAGTGGCTTCGGTCTTCGGATTTTTATTTTTCTTCGCCAATATCAGAGCCAGAGAGTCGAAATGAAGCGCTTTGGGGATATCATTCTGAGTGGCATACAATATACCCAGCTCCACATAGCATCCTGCTGCATTATCATGTGTCTTTCCGCTTTCAATCAGTTTCAACTCGCGGTACAGAAAATCATTTGCCTTTTCAAAATCACCCATATCGATATAGATACTTCCGAGGTCGTGATAGGCATGTGAAAGACCGGGATAATAATGCAAACGTTCGGCAAGCTTGCTGGCTTGTTCGGCATAGGTAACACCGTCTTTAAGGCTGTTATAGCTTATCTCCCAACTGAGATCGTCGAGTAGTTTTACTTTGTTGGTATCCTCTTTAGCAGCGGGCAGAACTCTCAGCAGACTGTCGATCTTTTTCTGATTCTGAGCATGAAGATGGGTAGTAAGTCCCAGAGAAAAGAAAACAAACAGACAAAAGAATATGGATTTCATAAGATGCCCGGCTGATCAGGCACTCAAAGTTGGGGATTTTTTTTGATATTACCAGTCGCCCACCTTGATCTGGTCTTCTTTATTCTTGGTTATTTTGTAGAAGATATCTTCCAGCCCGTCGGAAGGGCCTGGAGCAGGGGAAAGAATCAGTTGTCCTTTGGGATTGATGAGGTAATGATAAGGCACGGAGTATATGTTATAATCGTGTTTTACCTGCTCGTTGCTGCCTGCATTCAAAAAGGTCCAGCTCAGATGCGGGTTTTGTTTGATCAGTTTTTTGATATCCGCCACCTGATCGTCAGTGATAATAGTCACCAGACGAAACAGGGGGTATTGTTTCTGCAGATCTTCCATCATTTTCCATTCGCTGATACAGGTGGTGCACCACGAGGCTCCGAAACTGAGATAGACATACTTTCCTTTGAAATCAGTAAGGCTTACCGTCTTTCCATTCATATCCTGCAGGGTAAAGGGAGGTGCCATAGCGCCCCTTTTAAGCAAGGTATAATGGGATATGATATTGCGGGCAATGAGGCGATGCTCGGGCACCTTGCACAGTTTAGCAGCCTCTTGCAGGATAGCCATCATACGGGCCTGTTTGAATTCTTTGTTGTTGTAGTTTTCATAAAGGCCCTTTAAAAGAAAGAGCTCGCGGAGTGTATCATTGTCCACATAAGGAGCGGGCTTTAATGCAGCCAGCAGGTTGCTGAAGCTGCCGCTTTCATTGATGGCATCGTATACGGCAGCTCCCTTAGGACTCAGCGCAAACTGATAAAATGCCTTGTCAAAAAACTGGTTGAAGAATACCATGTATTCATAATTGGAATAGAGGATAGGGCGTTTATCCAGATAATCTTTGGATAGAAAATTTTCACTTTCCAGAGTACTTACACGTGTGGATGCAATGCTATAGTCAATATAAGAATGGAAATATGGTTTCTTTATGTTCTCATAATGTTTGGTGATGGCATGACGGAATGAATCGAGGGGCACACGCATCTGTTTGAGCACAAACTTCTGGTATTTCTTTCTCCAGAAATCATCAAACCTATTGTTGAAATCGATGATGAGCCAGTTTAGATCAGTGGTGTCACTGGAGTTGAACGAAAGATCTCCATCCTGATCGATATTCTGATTGATGAGACGGCTTGAATCCTTTGCCGGAAAAAACACATCATAGGTTTTTTCCGGTTCTATATATAGCGGAGCTTTCAGATGGTCGCAACGCAGGTAAATACGTCCGGTGTTTTTTGCATCAAAACGTAGCTGGAAACTTCCATCGGGATGTACCGTATCTGCTTGGAGGATATGGCGGGTATAGGTGATATAATCTTCATAATAAAAGGCCACCATTGCTTTTCCGGCAAAAGCTTTTGCCTGTCCTTTCAGAGTAACCTGTGCAGCACTCAGCAGAGGCGCCAGAAGCAATATAAGCAGGAGGTACCTTTTGTTTCTCAGCACAGGGGCGGCAGATTCAGGTAAGTGAAATACCGGCCGGTACAAATGGGGCGGCATCACCACCGTTACGTACTATATCACGGATAATGGTGGAATTTATTGCAGAAAGTTCGGCTACAGGCAAAATAAACACCGTTTCTATCTCCGGTGCCTGAGCTTTGTTCATCTGGGCGATGGCTTTCTCAAACTCAAAGTCGGCCGCAGTACGGATACCTCGGAGGATATAATTGGCATTGTTTTGTTTGCAGAAATGGACGGTAAGACCATTAAAACTGGTAATACGGATTTTGGGTTCGTTGCCAAAAACCTGTTTCAGCCAGGCGAGCCTTTTTTCAAGAGTAAAGTAGTAGTTCTTGTTGGAGTTTATTCCGATGGCTATAATCAGCTCATCGAATAAAGGGAGACCTCTTCTTACAATACTCTCATGTCCGATGGTGACAGGGTCGAAAGATCCAGGAAAGACAGCTATTCTTTTCATAAGACCGGATTTATAGAACGAATGTAGTGATTATTGAAACAGACTGAAATTCACATTGCCGTAGGTCCTTTTCTGGACAAAATGCGCGAGCTGGCTTAAATCCGTATCCTTACCATGTTCTACCACCAAAATGCCACCCGGAGCAAGCATCTTATGTTCATAGATCAGCGTAGGGATCGTAGCCGTATTATCCATATCATAAGGAGGGTCGGCAAAAATAAAATCATATTGCCCCCCCATACCCTTGATAAAAGAGAAGGCATTGCTTTTTACCGTGCGGATAATACTATCCAGTCCCCAGGCATGCGCCGTTTCTTTGGTAAAGCTGCAGCATTTGGCATTGTTATCCACCGCAATAACGGATGCCGCACCACGTGATGCCAGCTCAATGGATATATTGCCTGTTCCGCTAAACAGATCCAGGGCTTTCAGCCCTTCAAATTCCAGATGATTGTCGAGGATATTGAACAAACTTTCCTTGGCAAAATCGGTCGTGGGCCTTACAGGCAGGTTTTTGGGAGCAGAAGCTCTCCGGCCCCTATGTGTTCCGCTGATAATACGTATGTGCATTCAGAGGAAGAGTTGTTGAGAAAAAAGATTACAATAGAAATGACCCGGCATCATATTCATCGGGTGACAATAGCTAAACGCCTCGGGCCGTTCTCCAAAACGGATGTTTCGTATGTATTTATAGAGCATGGAATAGATAGCTGAATTTTTTTCCACTTCGCCAATCAGGATCAGCTCCAGGCTTTCCGGATTCAGCTTTAACTGTTCACACACAAACAGCAGATAATACATAAAATCTTCACTGGTCTGATGTCTGAACGTATTGTAGAATTTTAAATGCTTGCCTTCAAACAGGATGATTTCAAAATGGGTAAGCGAAACATGTACCACCAGCTTGGCATTGGGTTCGTTTTTATATTTCATCGCCAGACTTTCGAGCAAGGAGCTGGAAGCATGACGGAACCGGGCTTTGGGATACAATTTGGTGACTGCCTTTTGTACGTTTTCGGGTAACAGATAAATATTACGGGTGTCCAGATGTTTAAGCTGATCGCTCATTACCTGATCGTTTGCTTCGGAGATATGATTAAACTGAATATACGACCGGATTTGCTGGGCATCAAAAAGTGCTTCGGGAACCAGGGTGGCCCGTGGGCTGTCGTAAGCAAAATACACATCTTCAAAATTCTCTTTCAGCAAGGTATGTCCTCCCACCAGTTCATCCAGTGTTTTACTCAGATTTTCGGAGTTCAGTGCATGCTGCAGATGATAGGATTCAAGCGCCACAAAACGGTTCTTTGCTTTGTCCAGAATGGCAAAAGAAAAGCTACCCAGCCCGGCCATGAGGTGGACGACATAGTCTTTCGATCTTTTCAGATCGGCCGTCTCGTCCAGCAGAGAGATGGATGGGGTTAGTTTACGGGCGGTGGCGTTCATGCGATAAGCACAAAGATAAAGTAAGATTTAGGATTTAGGAATTATGATTTTTAAAGGCTTTCCAGGGAAAAAAAGGAGGCAACTGCAGGTGCAGGAGGCAAAAAGTGTGCAGACACTATTATCCCCCTTTGGAGGGGGCAGGGGGAGGAAACTATCGGATCACCACCAGTCGCGTATGCCCCACAGGCTTCCCATTATTGAGAACAGACAGGAAATACACCCCGTTGTTCCAGCCCGAAGCATCCAGAGAAAAGCTCTGGCTGAGCACCTTTTCGGAAAGAAGCTGCCGGCCTTGCAGGTCGTGGACCATTATATCCCAACCTGTTGGAGGAACGATGGTTTCCGAGAGATCGATATAAAACCGATCGGATGATGGGTTAGGACGGGTTTTAAGGAGGGCCGATGAAAGAGGACCCTTATCGTTGGTTCCGGTATAAAAACCTTTCAGAGCCAGGACATATTCTCCCTTATGCAAATGATTGATTGTAATGGAGCCGTATTTATCGGTCAGGGTGCCTTCATATTTTACGATTCCGGTATCCAGCATCCAGTCATCCGAAGGCCGGGTGCGGTATAGCAATACGATGCTATCTTCCAGATTGGTGGAGAAAAGAAAATTATTGTCCAGGCTGCCGCCTCCACCGGAGGTGATTGCTCTTCCGTCATAGGTTATAATACCTGTTGCCTGAAAAGAGGCCGGAAAGGAACCATCTACTTTCCAGTAGCGGTTAGGTGAAAGAAGATAAGGTTGGCTTGGTATTTTGAACGGATCGGGAGGGGTATAATTATGTTCAATACAGATCCAGGCCGAGTCGGTGGTAATGTTGGCGTTTTGAGCAGTCACCGTCATCCGGCCTTTGAGCTGATCATTAAAGTATGGGTTCAGAGTACTGATATAGTGCCGGTCGGCGGTGATGGCATGGCTTATCTTATCGCCCAGATTGAGTCCTGTATAATCCGGTCGAAACGGAAGCGTAAAATGGAAGTTGGTATACTGACCGGAAACGACAATTTGTTGCAAACTGGAATGAAGCAGGGTATCCATAAAAGTAAGTTCCAGTGGCACCTGGTTAAAATAGGCTGGAGCAGCAGTAAGGCGCTGGCGGATAAAAACAGTTACATCATAATTAGAGCCATTGGGTGCCACGGAAAAAGAATCGACAGAGAAATGTGGCCATCCGGGATTAAAAACCCAATCGGTAAAAAAATTAGTCAGATTGCTCACACCGGTGCCTGCAATCAGATCATTCATAAAATCGGTGCTGCTTACAGACTGATATTGACGATGTGCCAGGTGGTATTGTAATCCCAGGAAGAAGAGCGAATCGCCCATATAGGTACGGAGGGTATGTGCCACATCAGCTCCTTTGTGATAAACCGTTTCCCCATAGGTATACTGGTCGGGAACCGCAGAGAGTGCCAAATAAGAACCGTCAATCCAGCTGGCATAATGTACCACTTCATCATGATTGGCCTGTACCTGTGCTAGATAAGAAGGATAACCGTATACAGATTCAGCAAAGAGGTATTGTGACCAGGTAGCCCATCCTTCGTTGAGCCACATATCGGCGGCGGTGCTGCACGTAGCCAGATCGCCAAACCAATGGTGACTTAATTCATGCGCCATCAGCACCGCTTCGTAAAGCGTGGTGCCATTGGCAAATGCTTTTGGATAAGCGATATTGGTAGCATGTTCCATAGCTCCGGAGCTGAAGGGTACGAGAGAATAGCCCACCTTGTCCCACCGGTATGGACCATAATGACTTTCAAAACAGGCAAAGGCATTGGGAAGGTGGATGAAAGAATTTTTTATATTCACCGTATCTGTAGGGATAGCTGCAATAACTACCGGTTTGGGACCGGTAAGAGAACTGAATGTCATGTTTACCTGGGTAAATGGCGCTACGGCAACACAAGCTAAATAAGAAGGAATGGTTTTGTTCATCACCCATTTACGGGTGCGAAGTCCGGCCGCATCAGTGGTGTCGTGCATCAGCAAACCATTGCAATAGGCTATTTTCCCCGCATTGGTGGTGATATTGAATTCGTAGACGGCCCGTTCCACAAAATTGTCAAAACAAGGATACCACACCCGACCGTAGTTGTGAGGATTGGCAGCGAAACCCACTCCCAGATTATAGGCAAAGGTAGACTGGAAATAAAATCCTCCCCAGCCGGAAGCATCGCCTTTGGGTTTACCATGATAATAAACCGTGATAGAAGATGTATCACCGATATTGACTGCAGCCGGTAGTTTGCAAATGAGTAAGGTGTCGTTATAAGAATAGGCGAGTGGGGTAGTACCTATCCGAAGCGAATCAATGGTAAGGCGCAGCAGATCCAGACTCAGGCTATGCTGGTTATTCATCTTAGGTACAAACAGGACCTGGGTATTGCCGCGTATGGTATCGGTGGTGAAATCGGTTATGTTGAGATTGATGGTATATTTCAAAATATCCATGGTATCGCTGCGCAGGTTGCTGGCCAATGCAGAGGGGTGGACAGCAAGCCGGTTGTGGGCGGCCATACTCTGTTTACGGAATTCGCAGGAAGGGATGGTGTCCTGTGCGGAGAGCAGGGAGCAGGTAAAGGAGAGGAAAAGAAATCCAATTATTTTTTTCATGCTGGAAGAATAAAGATAGGGATTTCTCCTCCCCCTGCCCCCTCCAGAGGGGGATAAAATATATCGGGAATGAAAATGGTCGTCCCCCATTTTGGAGAGGATAAAATCGATCGGAATGAAAAAGTCGTTGTCCCCCTTTGGAGGGGGATAAAGGGGGAGGATTTATTTCCCCGTTCTCTGTTTCACCGCTTCAAAAAGAACGATACCGGCCGCCACCGATACATTGAGTGATTCTATCTTTCCGTTCATCGGGATCTTAACTCTGGCATCACTGTTCTTGATATATTCAGGAGAGATGCCATCTTCTTCCGATCCCAGCAAAAATGCAGTAGGGCCGGAATAGTCGGCAGCGGGATAATATTCACTGGCTTTTTCAGTAACAGAAACAATTTTTAAACCGCTTTCTTTCAGATAGGCAATGGCAGCTTTTAGGTTAGGCTCCCGGCAAACCGGAATAGAATGCAGTGCGCCGGCAGATGCTTTCATGGCATCTCCGTTTACCTGTGCAGCACCATGAGCAGGAATCACCACAGCCTGTACACCGGCACATTCGGCTGTACGGCAGATAGCACCGAAATTCCGTACATCGGTAATCCGGTCAAGTACCAATATCAATGGGGTTTTTCCATCCTCAAATATGCCGGGTAATACATCTTCTACGCGGTGGTAAAGTATGTGCGAGATAAAAGCTACAATACCCTGGTGGTTACGGTTGTTCGTAACCCGGTTAAGTTTTTCGGCAGGTACAAACTGATAAGGGATTTTATGATCTTCCAGCAGGCGACGAAGCTCTCCGAAAATATCACTCTTCAATCCTTTCTGGACAAATACCCGGTCAAACTCCTTGCCCGAAAGTACTGCTTCTTTAATAGCTCTTAAACCGTAGAGGAGGGTGTTGTCGTATTCTTTGGATGGTAACATAAGTAAATTTAAGATTTAAGAATTATCCCTCACTCTGAATACATCTTTCCCTGTCTCCATGCTTCCACCGCCTTATACCAGGGGGCTTTATACATTGGGTCGCGGGTCAGAACAAAATCATTGGATGTAAAACGGTTGTTTCGGTGCTCGAAGGTAAAGGTTAAATAGGAAGAATAATGTTTTCCGCTGTAAATCCAGGTTTCGGCATTCGCAGATTTGTTTACCACAGGCGGTGGACCGAAAATAAGATAAACCATGCCTCTGTCAGTTCTCCATCCTTCGGTATAGCTTGTAAAATAGCGGTTTGCATCCTGTACGCGGTTGTAATACTGACTGATCAGCTCCTTGGCACGGTCTTCATTACCGGCCAGATCAAGCCAGTACTTATCGGCTGCCTCTTTTTTGTTGGTGCTGTTATACAGTTTGTCAAATTCATCTTTGTTGCTCACATAACGGAGGGAGTTAACCAGCAAGTCAGCCGTGGTTACATCCGGATAGCCTTCATGAAAGCGATAAATGGTAACGCCTTCTGTTTTGGATGAGTCGGTTTGAATAAAGTAAAGTCCTTGTTTGGGAAAGGTAACCCCTTCTCCACCCGGAATAGGCATGCTGTATACACTGTCGGGTTTGTGGTTCAGGGAAGGCGGGCCGTATTTGGTTGAAAAAGGAGGCCCCGGCAGATGAACGCGGTGTTTATAGTACTTTACATAAAAACGTTTTACAGAAGGATCGCTGGTAAGGATCTGTACACGGTCCTTGCCTCCGATCACATTTCCGAAATATTCACGGCCTTCATCCGACATGAGCATAAAATTCTGCTCGTTGTAATGGTTGCTTTTATCAATGAAGAGATAGTTTTTATAACCAGTCTTTCTGTTCAGATCGGTAATGTTTACCTGTAGGTAATAGGTATTGGGGTAGGTGGCCTTAAACTTCATTTCGCCATGAATGAACTTATCGTTGTTGCCAACTGATACATCGGTAAGTACAGAGCTGGCACTATCCAGGATATCTTCTCCTTCAAATTTAGCATGCAGGGTGATGGCTATTCTTACATAGGCACGTCGTACACTATCCGCTCCATGCTTTGCATATTGCAATTCAGAAGCATCGATGAGAAAATCAAGCTGGGAGGTGGTCTCGTTCAGATGATAGACATTAAACTGAGGGTGTATATGCCCGGCGCTTTTGTTATACAAAAAAGCATGGTTTTGGCTTGCAGCCCTTTGTGGTGCTTCACAGGAGGAAGCCAGACAGGCAATAAGAACCAGAAATGTGATGAGCTTATTCATTTTTCAGGATATCATTTTTAATGGCGGGAGTACTTTCCTCCCCCTCAGTCCTTTCGACTAACTTGGGAGGCAATAGTTTACTCACTTTGGCCCCTAGTTTTCGCATTTTTTCAGCCCTGCCAACCAGGTTTCCGCTTCCATCGCTCAGCTTTTTCATAGCTTCCCCATATTGGCCCTTGGCTTCATCCATTTTACGGCCTACGCTGATCAGATCTTCTACAAATCCTACAAATTTATCATACAGTTTACCACCTTCTTCTGCAATCTGCATGGCATTGGCGGTCTGTTTCTGCTGTTTCCACATACTGGCTATGGTCCGGAGGGTAGCCAGCAGGGTGGAAGGGCTTACCAGTACCACTTTTTTGTCCCAGGCATAATTAAACAGATCATTATCCGACTGGATAGCCATGGAAAAAGAAGATTCTATGGGCAGAAACAGAAGCACAAAGTCGGGGGTGTGAAAAGCAAGCGAAGTATCGTACTTTTTATCACCCAGGCCTTTTATATGCGCTCTTAACGATTCCAGATGCAGCTTTACATATTTCAAACGGGTGTCTTCATCCGGTGCATTCACCAGCGACTCATAAGCCAGCAAGGATACTTTGGAGTCGATGATCAGGTGTTTATCATCGGGCAGCAATACCACCACATCGGGACGGATCGTATCTCCATCCACATTGCTGGTATGGGTCTGTGTAAGGTATTCCCTTCCTTTTTCCAGTCCGGAGCGTTCCAGAATTTTCTCCAGGATCACTTCTCCCCAATTGCCCTGCATTTTGTTGTCTCCTTTTAGGGCTGTAGCCAGATTATTGGCTTCCTGACTGATCTTGGTATTGAGCTCCACCAGGTTTTTGATCTCTGTTTTCAGAGTTATCCGCTCGGCCGATTCGGCTTTATAAGTCTTATCCACCTTATCTTCAAAATCCTTGATACGCTCTTTCAGCGGATTGAGGATAATATCCAGGTTGGTCTTGTTTTGTTCGGTGAATTTGACACTTTTTTCTTCCAGAATACGGTTGGCAATATTTTCAAACTCGGTGCTATACTTTTTGTGAATGGCATCAAGCTCTTTGCGGAGCGATTCCAGATTCTCTTTCTGTGCAATCAGGTTTTGTCTTTCCACAGCCAGGGAAAGTTCCGATTCATGCAGCTTTTGGGTAAGATGGCTTATTTCAGCACTCAGTTTTTCCTTTTCAAAGGTCAGTTCACGGGCTGCTGCCGTCTTTAGTTCTTTCAGCTCTTCTTCTGCTTTGCTGATATCCATGGAACTGGATTCCAGGCGGGATTTTAATACCGCTGTTTCTGTATTTTCTTTTCCATTCCGAAAAAGAAGCCAGGCGATACCAAAGCCGAGTGCTAAACCAAGTAAAAGGAAGAGAATATTCATAGCTATATAATGGTGCAAAGGTACTAATTGATGCCTAATTGTCATTCTGAGCCAATCGGGGTCGGTTTGTGTGTTTGAATGGGCGAAGAATCCATTTATGCAGGTATTGCATTAACAAATAGATTCTTCGCCACTACCTCCTTTTTGCCTGCCCCAAGGTGGCTCAGAATGACATTACAGTCTCGATTGTCGTTCAGGAGTCAAAACAGGCTCAAAAACCCGAAGTTGATCTTCCCGGCCTTGAGGGTAAAGGGATTGTCAAACTGTTTGCCTACGGCATAGCTGATACTGAATATACCTGCTTTGGTATCAAACGTAATACCGGATCCTATACCAATTGGATTGTCGTGTACATACAGATTGATGCCATTATCTTCATACCAGGCTCCGTCGGCGAAAACAAAGAGATAGGAGTTTTGATCCAGGATGTAATGATATTCGAGACTGAAAATGGCATAGGTGGATGCATAGATACTTTCTTCGTCAAAGCCCCTTAAATCTTGCAGGCCTCCGATCCGGAAAAGCTCGTTTTGAAAAATATTGTCGGACGAAAGAAAGGCTCCTCGCAGACTTGTTTTGATGACATTACGCCCAAAAAGATTGTAATAGTATTCGGCCAGCATATCGGCTTTATATTGGGTACTGCTGAGCTTCAGATTTTCGTACACCACCGGATTTATATTCACATTCTGTTTGATCGTCTTGCTTCCTACCCCTCCGGAAATGGTGAACGTATATCCCCTACGGGGATTAAAACGGTAATCGAGTTTTGAACTGGTAAAACCAAGTCCATAAGTAAGGGAATTGACATCGGCATAAGGAGGAAGAGTGGTAATGGTTTGCAGGCCGTAGGTAGAGAGCAGGTGAGAACCGGAATTGTTGATGAATACTTTGAATACATTACCTGTACTGATCAGATAACTCAGATCCACTTGCTGGTTGGCATCCAGATAGGTGGTGTCTTTTTGAAAAAGGGTGAGGGTATACGCCAGTCCGAAAGGACTGGAAAGAATATAAGGATAGGCTAGCTTCAGATTCAGACTTTGTGCCTGGGAAGGGAGTTTACGCCATACCAGGTCTATTAAATCGCCCCGGTTAAAGGTGTTTTGAACCTTGATGTGTGCATCGCCGGTAAATGTTACTTTGCCGGTTACCGGATCGGGTACAAGACCCAGGATACCATCCAGCTGACTGGCTTTTTTCTTTTCCAGATACAGATAGAGCTTGGTCGATTTCTCGGTAAATACCACTTCATAGGGTTTGATGGGTTTTACAAATGCAATCTCTTTGAGCCTGGCTTCTATACCGGCTACCCGGCTCTCGTTGTAAAGATCGCCTGGCTTTATTCCTATAGCACTGTATATATATACGGGAGCCACTTTTGCATTTCCCTTTATAATGATGCTGTCGATATGAATGAGTTTATTTTTGTTCATTTTCAGACAGGCAGTAAATTCATCTCCTCTTATCTGTACACTATCAAGCCGGATCTCGGCAAAAGGATAACCGTTGTTTTCGCAATATTTCAGCAGTTTCTCTTCCATCTTGCGGAGCTCGGTATAATGGACAGGTTTGTCGGAAAAAAAACGGTCGCGAAACCCCATTTCGCTCAGCAGGTCTTCCTGTACATTGCCTTTTGAAAGATGAGCCCAGTTGTATGTCTTCCCGGTTTTTATCCAGGCATTGGTATGCAAGGAGTCGGTCAGGACACTATCGTAAGCAGCTCCCAGATAAGCCTGATCATAAAGGGTGTTGAGGAATTTGCGGAGCTCGGCCTTTGCTTCCGCTTTGTTACGCACCTGATGTTTATAATCCAGCAAATGGATATCAGTGCCCGGCTCCGGATGAATGGTAAGGGTGTGCTGTGCCCTGGAAGCCAGGACCATTATCAGTAAAACAAGTATGAAACTTATTTTTTTCAAGAGCCTTGTAAAGGTACAAAATGGGAGGCAGGTGGTTTATAGCAATGCTTTGGGACACGATTCCTTTCCTCCCTGCAACTCTATCCGAATGCCTACTCTTAGTTCTATGGCCTGATTATAAAGCGTCAGGTCAAGCACATGATAGGAGGGAACCAATGCAGTAGGATCGGGGTTGTAGATCGCTTCCACAAAAGGCTTGACAGCTCCAAAGGTGGTAAATTCCCATCCCAGACCGGCAGCGGGTGTGATCTGCAGGCGGTTGAAATTACCTCTCGCAACAGGAGGAGATGAGGTGCTGGATTGGAGCACATATTCCAGTCTTGGGCCAACCAGAAGGTAGGGGGTGCCGGCATAAATTTCGTATCTGAACTTCAGGTAGTTGTTCCAGCAAAGATGGGTGGGGTGAATATCCAGCTTTTTCGACTTATGAGCCACATCCACATCAATCCCACCTTTGTTATTGTATTGCAATTCCGAATCCCAGCGCAGGTAGTCGTTGCTCAGAAATTCAAGAAAAAAAGCGGCATTCCAGCTGTATCTCCATTTCTGAGGATCGTTATAATAGTAAGGCTCTATGTGGTTATTGTCGCTTACTTTCCATATTTCCCGGGCCATGGTCAATCCCCCGTTTATTCCTATGCTGTTCAGAAACTGACTGTTACAACAAACAGAACAGGAGAGCAACGCGAGGGAAAAAAGAATTTTTCTCATGAAAGAATTAACGGGGTTCTGGGGTGAATATTGTCAGGCACTGAGTGCTTCCATATCTTTATTTACCTTTTTTACCAGGCCTTGCAGCACTTTTCCGGGACCTACTTCTACAAAGCTGGTGGCACCATCGGCAATCATCTGTTGTATGGTTTGTGTCCAGCGTACGGGACCGGTAAGCTGTGCTGCCAGATTTTTCTTTATTTCTTCCGGATCGGAAACAGCTTTTGCCGTTACATTCTGGTATACCGGACAGATTGGTTTATGGAAAGCGGTATTACGGATAGCAGCTTCCAGCTCCAGCCGTGCCGGTTCCATCAGCGGGGAGTGGAATGCTCCACCCACAGGAAGTAACAGGGCTCTTTTGGCTCCAGCGGCTTTCATCCGTTCGCAGGCAATCTCAACCCCTTTCATACTACCGGATATAACAAGCTGTCCCGGACAGTTATAATTGGCAGCTACCACTATTTCTCCTTCACGGGTTATTTCGGCACAAATGGTTTCTATCACCTTGTCATCCAGATTCAGGATGGCAGCCATGGTGGAAGGTGTGAGCTCACATGCTTTTTGCATGGCTTCTGCCCGTTTGGAAACAAGCACAAGGGCATCTTCAAAGGCTATACATTGGTTACCTACCAGGGCGCTAAATTCTCCGAGCGAATGTCCTGCCACCATTTCAGGGCGGAACGAATCACCCAGTGATTTGGCCAGGGCTACCGAATGCAGAAAAATGGCCGGCTGGGTAACACGGGTTTGTTTTAACTCTTCTTCCGTACCATTAAAAAGAATGTCGGTAATACGAAAACCGAGTATATCATTCGCTTTTTCGAGAAGTTCTTTCGCCACAGGGCTTTGCTCGTACAACTCTTTGGCCATGCCCGGAAACTGGGAACCCTGGCCGGGGAAAATATAAGCTTTCATAAGGGAAAATTGTTTTTTTCTGGTTGAACAAAAATAGGGAACCACCTGCATCTTTCAAATAAAACTTATCAGAATGCCGTTAAGGTTTATAACCTGTTGATATTTACTTTTTTCCGTAATATAGTGGCATGAAGACAGCACTTATTTTTATCCGATGCTAATAAAGGGAGATAAAAAGACAATCAACGCATGGGCCTTTTACGACTGGGCCAATTCATCCTATCCGCTGGTGATTACCACGGCTATCTTTCCGCTTTTTTATGAAGCGAGTACGGGTGAAGTCATAAACGGGGTGAAGACAGATACCGTACATCTTTTCGGTGCTGCTTTTCATAATACCGAATTGTATGATTATGTGGTGGCCCTCTCTTTTCTGATCGTTTCTTTTTCCACCCCATTGCTTTCCGGTATAGCCGATTATACCGGCAGCAAGAGACGGTTTATGATGTTTTTCTGTTATATGGGTTCCCTGGCTTGTGCTTCGCTTTTCTGGTTTACCCAGGATCATATGGGCTGGAGTATGTTGTCGGTTTTGCTGGCCAGCGTAGGATTCTGGGGTAGTCTGGTGTTTTATAATGCCTTTCTTCCCGAAATAGCCGAGCCCGAAGATCATGACCGGGTAAGTGCCAAAGGTTTTTCGCTGGGTTATATAGGCAGCTCCATTCTCTTAATTTTTATTCTGGTAGCCATCAAGGCGTTTAACATGCCCGCCAAATGGTCGTTTGTAAGTGTTGCCCTGTGGTGGGTTGGTTTTGCACAGATCACCTTTGCCCGGCTGCCCAATAATGTTTACGGACGTAAACCGGAAGGTAGTTCCATCTTGAAAGGTTTTCAGGAGCTTATCATCGTCTGGAAAGAGCTGAAAGAGAACAAATATCTGAAACGTTATCTGGGATCTTTCTTTGTCTATAGCATGGGTGTCCAGACGGTGATGATTGTAGCGGTATTTTTTGCCAACAAGGAAATTTTTCCCGAAAGCGAACGTAGCAACCTGATTATTGCGGTATTGATTATTCAGTTTGTTGGGGTATTGGGGTCGGTACTGTTTTCGAGGCTTTCGGGCTGGATAGGAAATATCAAGGCGCTTGGAGTATCCATCTTTATCTGGATAGGGATTTGTATCGGTACCTATCTGTGGGTATTTACCCCCAATGCTTTTTATGTGGTGGCAGCTCTGGTGGGGCTGGTAATGGGAGGTATTCAAAGCTTGTCCCGATCCACCTATTCAAAACTGCTTCCGGAAACAAAGGACCATGCCTCTTATTTCAGCTTTTTTGATGTATGTGAAAAAATAGGGATTGTGATCGGAATGTTTGCCTTTGGATTCATTGAGCGCATCACAGGCAGCATGCGGAACTCGATTTTGTCGCTTATCCTCTTTTTCGTAGTAGGTTTTATATTACTTTTGACCATTCCAAAATCCAAAGCCACCGAAGCATGATCGTAGATATTTTTATTCCTTGCTTCATTGATCAGATATATCCTGAAGCGGGCCTTAATATGGTGAAGGTACTGGAGCGTGTTGGTTGCGGGGTAAACTACAATCCGGAACAAACCTGCTGCGGACAACCTGCTTTTAATGCAGGCTATCGTGATGCAGCCCGTGAAGTAGGGGAGAAGTTTATCCGCGAATTTCAGAACGACCGGTATATCGTATGTCCTTCTGCCTCCTGTGTAGGTATGATAAAGAATTATTATCCCGAAATGTTTCATAATTCGGCCTTGCACAATGAACTGAAAAGCATACAGAAAAACATGTTTGAGTTCAGCGATTTTATGGTGAATGTGCTTAAGATAACCGATCTGGGTGCCACCCTAAAAGGAGTAGCTACTTATCATGATTCCTGCGCTGCATTGAGAGAATATGGTATTAAACGGGAACCCCGCATATTGCTTGAAAAGGTAAGAGGTCTGGAACTTCGTGAAATGAAAGATTCAGAAGTTTGTTGCGGCTTTGGCGGCACCTTCTCCGTTAAGTTTGAAAATATTGCTGTTGGTATGGGTGAGCAGAAAGTAAAAAATGCAGAAGAGGTAGGAGCGGATATTATCATCTCTACCGATATATCCTGTCTGATGCACCTGGATGGGTATATTCAGAAAAACGGGAAAGCCATAAAAACCATGCATATTGCCGATGTGCTGGCATCGGGGTGGGATTGATCTTGCCTCCTGCCGCTCTTTTACATCAGACTCAGTTTCGCAAACTTAATCAGCAGCTGCTTTACTCCAACCGTTTCAAACTGAATAGTAGCCTTGCTGTTTGGGAATTCGCCTTCCATAGCCATTACCGTTCCTTTTCCAAAACGTTCGTGCATTACGGTTGTTCCGATCTGAAGATTTTTTAAATGACTGTTATCATACACAGCCCCGCCGGTGGATTGTTTTACGGCTGTATTTAGTTTCACCAGATTTTTCTTGATTACCGGAGCCGTGGGGTTGGTGAAGATTTCTTCTTTATCATGCCGCGTCTGACCTCTCTGTGCATTTCCGAATCCACGTGGAGATAAAGGCGTTGTTTTTTCTCTGAGTACGGAAGGAGAAAATTCGATAAACTCTTCTTCTATCTCTTCAATAAAACGGCTTGGCTCACAAGCTACCAGATTTCCCCATCGGTAGCGGGTAATAGAGTAACTCAGAAAAGCCTGTTTCTCGGCACGGGTAAGCGCCACATAAAACAAACGCCTTTCCTCTTCCAGATCGGTTCGTGAATTCAAAGCCATCTGAGAGGGGAACAGATTTTCTTCCAGCCCTACAATATATACATATGGAAATTCGAGTCCCTTTGCAGCATGAATGGTCATGAGCGAAACACGGTCGGCATTGTGTTCGTTATTCTGTTTGTCCGAATCGGTCAGCAAGGCAATATCCTGCATGAATTCGTTCAAACGTTTTGGTTTTGGTGCAGGTCCTCCCCCTGTTCCGTCTTCGACGGAACTTCCCCCTCCCAAGGGGGACAGGGTCATGTTATCTTCTTCAGCTGAGATTGTTTCTTCTGTAAATAATTCTCCTGCTCCTGTCTCCTGCCGCTGATCGTCGCCTCCTGACTCTGCCTCCTGCCGCTGTTCATGACCCTCCGGAGGGGGCAGGGGGAGGATATCCAGGTCATCCGGAAGCTCTATCCGGTCTTTTCCGCTATCTGAAAATTCTTTTAACCCATTCAGGAGCTCCTGCACGTTTTCATAACGGCTCACACCTTCCGGGCTTTTATCAGTATAAAGCTCGCGCAACAATCCGCAACTATTGGCAATGTTCATTCCCAGCTCATAAGCTTGCTGGCCATGCACACCGGCATTAAAATTTTTGATCATCACCACAAAGTCATTCAGTTTGGCAATGGTTCCGGAGTTCAGGCTGAGATTAAAATCGCCCATATTTTCCAGAATGGTCCATATGCTTACGTCGTGATCGGTGGCAGCCAGCATCAGTTTTTGAACGGTAGTATCGCCAATGCCCCGTGCCGGATAATTGATAACCCGTTTGAGTGATTCTTCATCATGAGGGTTGATAGCCATGCGGAAATAGGCCAGAAGATCTTTTACCTCTTTACGTTGGTAAAAAGAGAGTCCCCCATAAATACGGTAGGGGATATTCATTTTACGCAGGGCTTCTTCCATGGCCCTGCTTTGTGCATTGGTACGATACAGGATGGCAAACGCTTTGTTATGTGCCTGTTTGTTCATCTTGTTGTCGAAGATAGAACGGGCCACCAGCTGACCTTCCTCGTTATCGGTATTGGCTTTCATGAGCACAATACGATCACCGGCATTGTTGGAGGTCCAGACTTTTTTCTCAATCTGGTCTTTGTTTTTGGCAATAATACTGTTGGCTGCTTTGACAATATTTTGGGTGGAGCGGTAATTCTGTTCCAGCTTAAATGTTTTCATGTCCGGATAATCCTTTTCAAAATTCAGGATGTTCTGGATATTGGCTCCGCGAAAGGAGTAGATACTCTGAGCATCATCACCCACTACGCAGATATTTTCAAAACGGGCAGCAAGCTGTTTAACGATTACATACTGGCTGAAGTTGGTATCCTGATACTCATCTACCATGATATACCGGAATTTATTCTGGTATTTTAGAAGAATATTCCCATTGTCTTTAAAAAGGATATTGGTATTGAACAGCAGATCGTCAAAATCCATGGCTCCGGCTTTGAAGCATCGGCGGCTATAGCGTTCATAAATCTGGTTTAGCTTGGGTTTGCCGCTTTGCCGGTCTTCATCGGCAATGGTATTATTGGCAGCATAAGCCTGGGCCGAGATGAGGTTATTTTTGGCGGCGGAGATACGGTTGTAAACGAGCCCCGGTTTGTAGATCTTTTCATCCAGCCCCAGTTCTTTGAGAATATCCTTGATCAGATTCTTGCTGTCGTCGGTATCGTAAATGGTAAAATTGGAAGGATAGCCCAGCACGGTTGCTTCGGACCTTAAGATACGGGCAAAGACAGAGTGGAAGGTACCCATCCAGAGGTTGCGGGCTTCGCTTTCGGGAACGATTCGGGATATCCGTTCCTTCATTTCCTTGGCTGCTTTATTGGTAAACGTAAGTGCCAGGATATGGAACGGATCCACCCCTTTATTGATGAGGTGGGCAACACGATATGTGAGTACACGGGTTTTGCCCGAACCGGCTCCTGCCACAATCATTACGGGTCCTTCTGTACACTCAACAGCTTCGCGCTGTATATCATTCAGTTCGTCGAGGTAATTCTTGCTCATAGGGTTGTAAGCCAGCATTCAGCAGGCTTTGAAACGCTAAATTACTCATTATCGATGGGTGGTAAGGGGCCCGTTATAATTTGTTCAAAAAAAATCCCCCTCCACCAAACGATGAAGAGGGAAATGGGTGAAGATAGCGCCAACCCCAGGCTATCTGATCACCACAAGCGGAGATTCCGGGTTAGGCATCCCGGAACCTCGTTTATTCACTGAACTGTTTTTCTTTGAATTTCCGGATGAAAATGAAAAAGCGGCACGTAATGCTTCCGGAAGAAGAATGGTGAAGGTTAAAAGCACCAACACAAAAATCAATACCGGTTTTTCTAATAAGTGCATTTTCTGCTCCATTTGGTCTTATGACCAGCTGATAAGACAGAAGTTTAAGCAAGAAAAGAGGATTGTGCCGACTTTGAGACAAACAGGGGAAATGAGTAGACAGAAGCCCGGAAAAAAAGCGGCAGGAGGCAGCGGCAGATTTAGTGCGGAGAAGGTGGGTTAAGCAAAAGCCCCTTTATGAATAAGCTCCCAAAGCACACCTTCTTTAAGCGAATAGGTAGAAAGACGCATATGTCCCAGATCCAGTTCTGTAAGAATTAACCTTACAAAAATGGCCGAAACCACAATCATATCCACGCGCATTTCTATAAGACCTTTCATCTTTAACCGCTGAGCACGGGTAGAATGAACAATGAGCTGATAGATATCTTCGCTGTGATCGAGATTGAATTTGTATTCGGTCTTGCCTTCGAGGGTATGTAAATGCTGAAAACGATGGGCAATCATCTCGGCCAGTGAATCGAATGAACCTGATGATCCGATAAGTTCTGTAACAGGATACTGGCTTACGGCATCAAACATGGGTAATAATTCTTTCATCAGATGAGCTCTCAGACGCTCAATTTCTACCGGGGTGATGGGATCTGACTCATGAAAAGCATCGAGCAGACGGGCTGCTCCCAGATTAAAACTCTGTTTCCAGATAATACGATGTTTGTTGGCAATAATAAATTCCGTGCTTCCTCCGCCTACATCCATAATCAGGGAATAGGTTTCCTGCATCTTAACGGCATTACGAACGCCGTAATAAATCAGTTCCGCTTCCCGGTCGCCGGTTATTACCTGGATCTCAATGCCCGTTTCCGCAAATACCGACTTTACAAAGTCCTGTCCGTTAGAAGCACTCCGGATAGCAGAAGTGGCAAAAGCATGAATCACTTGTACATGCAGACTTTCCGTTTTTGTATGGTATTCTTTCAAGGCATCAATCCCTCTCTGAAAGGCAGCCGGTTGAATGATACCCTTGTTGATCCCCCCTTCGCCTAATTTGACAGCGATCTTGGTTTTAAAAATGACATGGTATGAACCCTGTGGCTGCACTTCTGCAATCAGAAGGTTGAATGTATTGGTGCCTATATCGATAATCGCGAGACGCATAAATGGATTTAAGATTTAAGATTAGCGAGCAGTTCTCATTTTATGATTTTAAATCATAATTCTTAAATCGGTTAACCTTTATAAAACAACCATTTTCCTAATTCCTTCCAGCTGGTTTTCTTTCCATACATCAGGATTCCGGTACGATAGATTCTTCCGGCCATCCAGGTGCTGAGAAAGAAACAACCCAGTAAGAGACTCATGGATAAAAGCAGTTGCCATACAGGAGGGTGGAAGGGGAGACGCATCATCATGACAACCGGTGAGGTAAGGGGGATCATGGAAAACCAGAAAGCTACCGGCCCATCGGGGTTTGTGACCACTGCTCCTGACATAGCCATGGATAATATAAGTGGCATACTTACCGGAAGCATAAATTGCTGCGTATCTGTTTCCGAATCCACAGCCGATCCTACTGCAGCAAACAAGGATGCATACAAGAGGTAGCCGATCAGGAAATAAAATGCAAAGGTGCTGATCATCCATCCCCATTCCTGATTGCCCAGGAAATCCCATACTTTGCTGTAACTGGTTTCTCCGGCGTTATTGGCACTGTGCGGTGCTACCTGTGATCCTATTTTGGTTTGATCCACAGCCGAAATTTCTTTGTAATGTTTATCGGTCATCATATAACCGGTAATGGGGGTTATAACCGCAATCGAAAGGAATATCCACAACAGGAACTGCGTTAAGCCTACCATGCCAATACCCAAAATTTTACCCATCATAAGCTGGAAGGGTTTAACAGAAGAGATGATGACTTCGATTACCCGGCTGGTTTTTTCTTCAATAACCCCTCTCATGACCTGAGAGGAATAAAGAAAGATGAAAAAGTAAATGATAATCCCCAGTGCAATTCCTATCCCTGCCATGCTGGTGGAGTTATTTACTTTTCCGCTTTCAATCCGCGCTGATGTTACATCCACCGGTTTAATATATTCATCTACAAAGCTTTTGTCGAGGTGATTTACCTTCAATAAGTCGCGCTGCAACTCACTGGCCAGGGTAATGGAAATGAGAGAGGTGATATTGACGTTGGGTTGGTTTTTGGAATATACCGTTACTTTGCGGGCATCCAGAACTTTCTCACTGATAAAAAGCACAATTGCATTTTCATCATCTTTAAATAACTCTCTTACTTTTCCCAGGTCCTGATCATGCAGATCGCTGTGGAATTTTACCTTGGGGGTATCTTTGAAGATGTCATAATACAGGTTGGTCCTGTCTACTACATAAACATTCTTTACCGTATCGGCTGCTTCATTCAGAAATGCCGGAACCAATACTACGCAGGCCCAGAGCAAAGGCCCGAGCAGGGTAAGGATGATAAAGGATCTCTTTTTTACCCGGGTGAGATATTCTCTTTTGATGATTAAACCTATTTTTCCCATGTCTTTTTATTCTGTAAAAGATTCGTTCATAACTTCATTCGTTCCGCTGACGCAGGAAATGAAAATATCATTCATGCTGGGTATCACTTCTCTTAGTCCGTGTAAGGTGACATGAGGCAATACGGAAGCAAGGATATCGTTGATGGTACTGGATCCCTGGAGGCGGATACGCACGGTAATGATGCCATCATCCTCTTTTTTGTTAAGCAGCTCAGCACCGGTCCACAGGTTATGGGTAAAAGAAAGCAGATTGCCTTCAAATGTCAGTTCCCAGGTACGTGTTTTGTATGCTTTGCGTATCTCTTTCACCGACCCATCCAGGATTTTTTTTCCTTTGTCGATAAGGGCAATATGATCGCATAGTTCTTCAACCGATGGCATGGCATGGGTGGAAAAAATGATGGTGCTGCCTTTTGCTTTCAGCTCCAGAATTTCATTTTTGATGAGGTTGGCATTGATCGGGTCAAATCCGCTGAAAGGCTCATCCAGAATAATAAGAGAGGGTTCATGAAGAATGGTGACAATAAACTGAACCTTTTGTGCCATCCCTTTACTGAGCTCTTCCACTTTCTTTTTCCACCAGCCCTGAATTTCGAATTTGTCAAACCAGTACTTGAGCCGTTGCATAGCTTCTGCTTTGCTAAGCCCTTTGAGACGGGCCAAGTAAAGCGCTTGTTCGCCCACTTCCATTTTGCGGTATAAGCCCCGTTCTTCGGGCAGATATCCGATGTGTTCTATATCATTAGGCTGCAGCTTCTTTCCTTTCAGCAATATTTCACCGCTGTCGGGACCTGTTATCTGATTGATGATACGGATCAGCGTTGTTTTCCCGGCACCGTTGGGGCCCAGCAATCCGAAAATATTGCCTTCCGGAACCTGGAGACTTACATCATCCAGTGCTTTATAGTTCTGGAATTGTTTGTTGACGTTGTTGACTGATAATAATGGAGACATGGTAGCGTTGATTCAGGGGACTAAAATACGAAGTTAATGACAAACAAAGCGGGTTGTCGATATCCTCCCCCTTACCCCCTCCAAAGGGGGATAACGCATTGGTCATGCAGTAAAATAAATAGAAATATATTCTGTCCCCCTCTGGAGGGGGTAAGGGGGAGAAGAAAGGTTCAACTACTCGAAATATTCCTTCATCCGGTCAAAGAATCCTCTGTCTTTTTTACCGGGATGAGGTTTGAAATTGTCGGAGTCGCGGAGTTTTTCCATCAGCTTTTTCTCGTCAGAGCTGAGATGTTGTGGGGTCCAGATATTTATATTGACGATGAGATCGCCTTTTCCATAATGTTCGATACTTGGCAAACCTTTGTTTTTCAGTCTCAGCAATTTGCCTCCCTGGGTGCCGGCATCAATTTTTATTTTGGCCTTGCCTTCCAGAGTAGGAATTTCAACACTGGTACCCAATGAAGCATCAGCAAAACTGATAAAGAGGTTATAAATCAGATTATTTCCTTCCCGGATCAGGTGTTCGTGTTCCACTTCTTCTATCTGTATAATCAGATCGCCTGGAACACCTCCTCGCGGACCGGCATTTCCTTTTCCGCTTACGCTGAGTTGCATTCCTTCGGCTACACCGGCGGGTATATTGAGGGTAATGACATCTTCTCCTTTTACAATACCATCTCCGTGACAAGATTTACATTTTTCAGTAATTACCTGTCCTTCTCCTCCACAGGCAGGGCAGGTAGAAGAGGTTTGCATTTGCCCCAGAATGGTGTTCTGGATGCGTGTTATCTGCCCCGTGCCATAACATGTGGTACAACGGCTATAGGCCGATCCGCTATGGGCACCCGAACCGTTGCAATGATCACAGGAAATATACTTGCTTACTTTTATCTTTTTTTCTACTCCGTTCAGAATTTCTTCCAGGGTCATTTTTACTTTCACCCTCAGGTTAGAACCTCTGTTTACTCTCCGTCCACCCCCACCACGGGAGTTGCCTCCGCTGAAACCGAAATGCCCTCCGAAAATATCTCCAAACTGGCTGAAGATATCATCCATATTCATTCCTCCGAAACCACCGCCGCCACCGCTGGCAGCACCGCCTACGCCTGCGTGGCCGAACTGGTCGTATCGGGCGCGTTTATCTTTGCTGCTAAGCACTTCATAGGCTTCGGCAGCTTCTTTAAAATGTTCTTCGGCTTCTTTATTGCCCGGATTTTTGTCGGGATGGAACTTAATGGCCATTTTACGGTAGGCCTTTTTTATTTCATCGTCAGCGGCATTACGGCTTAAACCGAGAATCTCGTAATAATCTCTTTTACTCATGAGGAAGGATTAAGGGGAGGACTAGCTGCCTACCACCACTTTTGCAAAACGAATAACTTTTCCATTCAGGGTATAACCTTTTTCAAGCTCATCCACTACTTTACCTTTCAGGTCGTCGGTAGGAGCCGGTATATTGGTTACCGCTTCATGCAAATCAACATTGAATTCCTGACCCATGGACAGAATAGGCTCCAATCCCTTTTGCTTAAGAGAATGACTGAATTTATGATGGATCAGATGCAGGCCTTCATTAACCGATTTGATGTCCTTGGCATTCTCGTTTGATTTGAGAGCCCGTTCAATGTCATCTATGACAGGCAGGAAGGTGCGGAAGATATCTTCTCCGGCCATTTTCGCTTGTTCTATACGTTCGCGTTGGGTGCGTTTTTTGTAATTATCAAACTCCGAATATAAACGCAGATATCTGTCGTTCAGCTCTTTAATTTGATCCTCGGCACTGGGCTCTTTGTCCGCTTCCGGAGCTTTTTGCTCTTTATTCTCTTCCTGATTGTCCTGGCTGTTGTTCAGCACCTCTTTTTCGTCTGTGTTCATCTTTTTGAATCGCTTAAACAAAATGTTCCTTATTTGGATGTAAATATCTGTAAATCAGTGACTCGATATAAAACGAGACAAAACTTACCTCTTGGTTTAATCCCTAACCAATAATGTTGCCAGCAAAGATAGGAAAGTCAAATTGACAGGATAAAAGAAAATGATGGCAGTTGTGGCAGGAAGCAGGGGCAGGAGGCAGGGGCAGGAGGCAGAAAATCAGAGCGAGAGCGGAGAACGAGAGCGAAAATGGCGGCAGGAAGCAGGGGCAGGAGGCAGAAAATCAAAGTGAGAGCGGAGAACGAGAGCGAAAAACAGCGGCATGAGCTGGAGGCAGTCTCCTTCATGGCTCTGTCATTCTGAACAGAAGGGTTGGAAAGTGAAAGAGGGTGAAGAATCTGCCAGTGCAAGAGGGAGCCTGAAGAAGGTTTCCCGTTATAACTTGAGTGCCTGTCGTCAAAAAACAAACAGGGCATCTGTTAAGAGATGCCCTGTTTAATGAAAGAAAAAGAAAATGGAGATCTTATTTATCGGATGCCAGGTGTTTATCTATTTCGGCATCGAGTTCCGGGCCACGAAGACCTTTGGCAATGATAATTCCGTTTTTATCAATCAGGAAATTCATCGGGATGGAATTGATACCATATAATTTGGCAGCTTCTGAATTCCAGTATCCCAGGTCGCTTACATGATAGGCCCAGCTTAGCTTGTCGGCTGCAATAGCTTTTCTCCATGATTCCTTGTCACGATCAAGCGATACACTGTAGATTTCAAACCCTTTTGCGTCTTTGAATTTGGCTTTGTTGTATTTGTTATAGGCGGCTACCACATTCGGGTTTTCCATGCGGCAAGGGGTGCACCAGGATGCCCAGAAATCAACCAATACCAATTTCCCTTTTAAACTGGAAAGAGAAAGTTCTTTGTCTTCGGGATTTTTGAATTTCAATTCGGGAGCCTTATCGCCGATATTGGTTCCTACCGTTTCAGTTGTTTTGTTAAAAACAATAAAGCTCATGCCGATTAAGGCAACAGCTGCAAGAGCGAGAAGGATGTTTAGTTTTTTCATAGGATAAATATATTGAATTATATCGGATTCTGTCTTCTGACTACTGACTACTGACTACTGCTTTCTTACAATATCCGCGCCAAGAGCTTGTAAACGGGCATCAATATTCTGATAACCGCGGTCTATCTGGTTAATATTATAGATTACACTCTTTCCTTCGGCCGATAAAGCGGCAATCAGAAGTGCTACTCCGGCTCGGATGTCAGGCGATGCCATGGCAATGGCACGGAGTTTTTGTTTTCGTCCCAAACCGATAATGGTGGCGCGATGCGGATCGCACAGGATAATCTGGGCACCCATATCAATGAGTTTGTCGACAAAGAACAATCTGCTTTCAAACATTTTCTGGTGTATGAGCACACTGCCTCTGGCTTGTGTTGCTACTACGAGTACAATACTTAATAAGTCGGGAGTAAACCCGGGCCAGATAGCATCGGCCAGGGTAAGAATGGAGCCATCGATAAAGGTGTCAATTTCATATACATCCTGTTGAGGGATATAGATGTCATCGCCCCGGCGTTCCATCTTGATTCCAAGACGTTCAAAGGTTTTGGGAATGATACCCAGGTGTTCATACCCTACATTCTTGATGGTTATTTCCGACTGGGTCATGGCAGCAAGGCCAATGAAACTTCCTACTTCAATCATATCGGGAAGCAGACGGTGGGAGCACCCTTTCAGGTATTCAACGCCTTCAATGGTAAGCAGATTGGAACCCACCCCGCTTATTTTGGCACCCATGCTATTGAGCATGCGGCATAATTGCTGGAGATATGGTTCGCAGGCGGCATTATAAATGGTGGTGATGCCTTTGGCCATGACAGCAGCCATGACAATATTGGCAGTTCCTGTTACGGAAGCTTCGTCAAGCAGCATATAACACCCTTTCAGGTTGCTGGCTTCTACTTTATAAAATTCGCTTTGAGAGTCGTAAATGAATTTGGCCCCCAGGGCCTGAAAGCCTATGAAATGGGTATCAAGTCTTCTTCTTCCAATTTTATCGCCTCCTGGTTTGGAGATATATCCTTTGCCGAACCGCGAAAGCAGCGGGCCGATGATCATGACAGATCCTCTTAATCCGCCTCCTTTTTTACGGAAGGCTTCAGAGTTCAGATAATCGATATTGACCTTATCGGCTTGGAAGGACCAGGCTTCGGGACCGGTTTTTTCAACCGTTACCCCTAATTCACGAAGCAGATCGATGAGTTTGTTTACATCTACAATATCAGGGACATTGCTGATGAATACTTTTTCAGGAGTGAGGAGTACTGCGGAGATAACCTGAAGTGCTTCGTTTTTAGCACCCTGAGGAATCAGTTCCCCTTTTAATTTTTTTCCTCCGTTGATTTCAAAAATTGCCATAATCCTGAAACAGTTTACTTGCCTTTAAAGTTTTTGTATTTACCACCACCTCCGTTGTTCCGGTTGTTTTTCTGAAAATTATTTTTCTGAAAATTGTTTTTCTTGAACGGCTTGGATGGGGTTTCGCTGGAGCGTTGATTGAAGTTAGCCGATTTGCTCAGGATATCGTTGGTGTATTTAAACCGGAAATTATCTGCCAGTTTAAGTTTGCCTTTACTGAGCTCCACAATATGTTGTACAATGAGTTCGTCATTTACTGAATCCCTGTTCCAGGTGAGGTAAAAACGTTTCATCATATGGGCAAGCTGCTCTACAAGAGCTGTCTTCATATCTCCGTCTTCCATCTCCACAGCTTTGCGGATCATAGCTTCTACCGCTTTACCGTAATGTTTGTAACGGATATCGCGGGATGGGTAATCTACCTTATCCGGTTTGGTCTGAAATGTTTCAGGAGTTGGTTTAGGGTAGGGGGAATCGACGTCAAATTTAAAATCGGAAATGATAAAAAGATGATCCCACAGTTTATGTTTAAAATCGGTTACATCGCGCAGGTGGGGATTGAGCTGCCCCATAATACTGATAATGGCTTGTGCAGCATGATTACGTTCATCCCTGTTTTCAAGGGCCATCGCGAAATTGATCATTTTCTGGATGTTGCGACCGTACTCGCTCATAAGGAGCTTAGGTTGCTGGGTGTTGTATTCCATCAGGAAGTCTTGATTGATGATAATAAGGATATTAAAGTTATTTACAAGGAGGCTATTGCATTCAGAGAAGGGAATCAGGCTCCAGGGCTTATGCCCATGTAATTGAGTCAAAAGTAAAGAATTGGTTCGGATTATGCAATTTCCATAGAAAAATCATACTCCTTGTAATCTTTTACCACTCCATACAACGTATCACGTTCTATTGGGTGTCTTCCGGCCTGTTTAACAAGCTCCACCAATTGCTGTGTAGTGAGGGAAGGATTTTGTTCTTCCGATCCCGCCATGGAATAAATTTTGGTGGTGTCATCAATAGTTCCATCCACATCATTCACTCCAAAATGCAGTGCCAACTGTGTGGTGGTGCGCCCTATCATAGGCCAGTAGGCTTTGATATGAGAAAAATTATCCAGAAAGATACGGGCCACAGCATAATTCTTCAGATCTTCCACTACCGACGATTCTGCGATATGCGACATCTGATTGTCTTTGTTCCGGAATTTTAATGGAATAAATGTATTGAAACCTCCGGTACGATCCTGCAATTCCCTCAGGCGGTTCATATGATCAATGCGGTGTGCAAAGGTTTCGATATGACCATATAACATAGTGGCATTGGATGGGATACCCATACCATGAGCTGTTTCATGTATTTCCAACCATTCGGCAGAGGTGCATTTGTCTTCACAAATCTCTTTTCTTACCGCTTCGTCAAATATTTCGGCACCACCACCCGGCATGGAATCAAGTCCGCTATCTTTCAGCAACTGGAGTCCATCTTTTATACTCAACTTGGCTTTGCGAAACATATACTCCATCTCTACCGGAGTAAAAGCTTTGATATGCAAATCGGGCCGCAGGGCTTTTATTTTACGGAATACACCTGCAAAAAAATCAAGTCCCATTTTAGGATGTACACCACCAACAATATGAACTTCGGTAACCGGTTTTCCATCATATTTATGAACGATATCCAGCATCTGTTGTTCGCTGAGTTCCCAGGAACCATCTTTTTGTTTCAGCAAACGGGAATAAGAACAAAATTTACAATCAAATACACAGATATTGGTAGGTTCGATATGAAAGTTGCGGTTGAAATAGGTCCGATCTCCGTGTTTCTGCTCCCTTACAAAATTGGCGAGCATGCCTAAAAAACCAAGATCGCCCTGCTCATATAATATAACGCCCTCGGCAGTGCTGATGCGTTTCCCTTCCAATACGTTTTGGGCAATTCGTTTTAATTCGGCATTTATGTGGCTTTGCTGTAGCAATTCTTCGGGTCGGAAAGGGGACATGGTTCTGATTTGGTGCAAAGATAAAGAGTTTAGCCCTGATCAACCTATCGTTTCGGATTCTCAATGCCTTCCTTATCCTGTTTAGATTGTTTAATACTATTAATTAATATCATTTAGTAGTAAGAGGATTGAGCGCGTATGTCTCAAAAATGTTACCTTTGTGTAAAGGTGAAAGATTTTGTATTAATAATACCGTGTTACAACAACCGGGAAGGGTTGTTGCGCTCTTTACATTCCATTGGGTATGAACGAAATAAGTTCGAAGTCCTGATTGTGGATGATGGGAGTGCGGAACCTTTATTGGCACAAGAATTGTGTGAAGGAGATTTATCGGGTATGCAACTACAGGTATACCGGAACGAAACCAACAAAGGAGTGGCTGTTTCTTTAAACCGGGCTTTATCGGTTTTGTTGAAACGCGATGATGTGAAGTACATAGCCCGTCTGGATGCAGGCGATTTATGTGCCGAAGAAAGGTTTACCATGCAGGTAAGCTATATGGATGAGCATCCGGAAGTGGCATTGGTAGGTAGCAGGGTATTGTTTGAACATTTTGAAACGGGAAAGTCGTATTTGTATAAAAACAAGACTTCGTATCCCGATATACAAAAGGAGATGCATTTTAAATGCAGTTTTATACACCCCAGTGTGATGTTCCGGAAGGAATTATTGCATGATATAGGACTGTATCCGGAAAATTATCCTCATTGCGAGGATTATGCTTTCTTTTTTAAGATTATAAAGAAACATGAAGCTGTCATTTTTCCTGAGATTTTGCTTGTCAGTGAGATTTCAAGGGAAGGGGTTTCGGCACAGAACCGTACACGCCAGATCTTTTCGAGGATGCAGGTGGTGAATAAATTCGGGTCTAATACATTGTTTAAAATAGGAGGCTTATTTAAACTCCTGTTGTTGCTTCTGGTGCCTGTAAGGGCAGTACACAAAATGAATACGATAAATAAGTAGTATGGTTATTATTCACATTGTTGAACCGTTTGCTGCAGGTGTTGCCACCTATATCAAGTCTCTGACGGAGAACATGATGAATGATAAGCATATTATCATTCATGGAGAGCGTACGAACCTGACTGCCGCCGGGGAGGTGAAGAAATATTTTCCCAAAGATCATGTCAAATTTATCCGTTGGCAGCATGTACAAAGGGAGCTGAATTTAAAAAAGGATCTGAATGCGCTTATCAGGCTGATTCGTATTCTGAAACGGTTTAAGAATGCCGATGCAGTGCACCTTCATTCATCCAAAGCCGGTTTTCTGGGTCGTATTGCCTGTAGTATTGTAGGCATAGAGAATGTTATTTATACTCCCAATGGAGCAGCTTTTCTGATAGAGGATCTGAGCGATTTTCGTGTTACCCTTTACAAACGCCTGGAACAGTTTGCCAGTTTGTTTGGGGGACGGGTGATCTGTACTTCCAAGTCGGAACGACGGGCTTATTCGGATATCGGTATTAAAGCATCTTATATTAACAACGGTACCTCTATCCTGAGTACACGTGAAATAAAAACGGTTAAAAATCCCAATACATTCCGGATTGTAACAGCCGGAAGAATTGTAAGTCAGAAAGGACCCACCATGTTCAATGAACTGGCTCTGCGTTTTCAGGAACTTGATAATTTTGAATTTGTATGGATAGGCGATGGAGAGGATAAAGAGCTGTTGGATGCATCCAATATTAGGGTAACAGGCTGGTTGTCGACCGAGCAGGTGCATCATGAAATAAAGGATTCGGATTTATATCTGTCTACTTCCAAATACGAGGGACTCCCGTTAGCGGTGCTGGAAGCCATGAATCTTAAAAAGTGTTTGCTGCTTTCCGATTGTGTGGGAAACCGCGATCTGGTGCGATCCGGAAAAAACGGAGAACTATTCAGCACCGTGGATGACGGGGAGAAAAAAATACTGAATATGTATGCCTACCGCGAAAGCGTTCGTACTATGGGCGAATATTCCTACGATTTGTGTTTTCATTATTTCAATGCCGAAAAGATGGCCTCCAGTTATAACGATGAATACCGCCTGGGTGCAAAACCCAAGAGAAAGAAAGCGAAGAAGGCCAGGAGAGTAGCGAAAGAACCTGCTCAGAAAAGAGGCCGGCATATACTCAATGTAAGGCTATGGTAAAACGTGTCCTGCAGGAACGTTTAGTAACTCCGCAAAAAGCAATATTCGGATCTTTCTGTTTTTTTATCATCACACTTTACGGTCCTTATGTCCAGTTTAATAATGTAGCTATTATTCTACTGGGACTAGCCTGGATCTATGCCGGCAATTACCGCAACCTCCGGATGCTTTTGTCCAATAAGGTGGCATTGGGTATGCTCATTTGGTACGTATTTCAGGTATGTACCGTATTCTATTCGGTTAATAAGGAGAATGCTTATAAATGGATGGAGTATCGCTCTCCTCTTTTTTACCTCCCGTTTTTTCTCGGAACCAGCGTCCTTACAAAAGAAGAAATAAAAAAGTGTCTGCGTCTTTTTGCCTGGAGCACGGCCATTGCCTGCACATTGGCTATTGGCTACGGCATTTTCATGACCATTCATACCGGTGATACCGGCTATCTGTATAATGATTCATTGGGTATCCTGTTTGAAAAACAGGCGGTATACTTTGCCATGTACGTAAACTTTGCCGTCGTCATTTTTCTGTATGGGATACATGAAAACAGTTTTAAAAGCAAGGCTATGCGCAATCTGGCTGTTTGTGCCGTTATTTTTATGACCGGTTTTGTATACCTGCTGGCCTGTCGTACGGCCCTGGCTATGCTTTTGCTGGTGATAGGAGGGTATATGGCTTATATGATATACAAGCGTAAACAATATCTTACGGGAGCTATTCTGGTATTGGGGTTGATCCTGGGCGGAGCATTATCTTTTAAGCTGTTTCCGAAAGCTGCCAGCCGTTTGCTTTTTGTAACGCAAACGAATTATAATTACGAAAGCAACGGTCCTGCCGATCATTTTAACGGGGCGCATACCGCTAATAACTGGAACAGTGTCAATACCCGTCTGGCTATCTGGAGTTGTTCACGAGAAGTGATTAGCGATCATTGGCTGTATGGAACGGGTATCGGTGATTCGGAAGATGCCCTGATCAGCCAGTACGACAAACATCATTTTGCCTTTGCCATGCAATACCGGCTCAACTCCCATAACCAGTATCTGGATGTGGCGCTTAGTTACGGTTTACTGGGCGTATTGGTGTTTATACCTTGTATCTTTTTCTTTCCATTAAGAGCAGCATGGAAAAGGAAGGATACGGTATTTCTGTTTTTTATGATTTCCCTGGTCATCTACATGATCACGGAGGTGATGCTGAGCCGTAATCAGGGACTGGCCTTTATCGGCTTTTTTGTGGTGCTGATGAGTGTGCCTGTGAAACAGGAAAGAGAAGGTTAGATGTGATTGGAAGGATCATCTACGTACATATTAATAGCTGTTTTAGGGTCGCCGTAGTAAATCATGTTACCCTTTTTAAGGTATGCTACTTTCTTGCAATACTTTTCAATAATCTTCATGTTATGGCTTACGATAACGGTAGTACGTCCTTCTATCCACGACTTTTCGACCACCTTAACCGCTTTTTCCAAAAATTTCTGATCCCCCACTGCAAATACTTCGTCCAGGAACATGATATCGGCACAAGCATGAGCAGCAATTGAAAATGACAAACGCTGGCCCATTCCGGTTGAAAAATACTTGATCTTTGTGTTTACAAACTCCTCCAGTTCTGCAAAAGCGATAATCTGATCGAATATTTTGTCTATCTCCGATATTTTAAGACCCAGGGCAGATCCTGAAACATAAATATTTTCGCGTGCAGTAAGTTCATGACTCATTCCGACACCCAGATTCATCAGCATCATGGAGCCTTTGAGTTTTACAAATCCCTGAGATGGTTGATAAACACCAGCCATACATTTGACCAAAGTTGACTTACCACTTCCGTTTCCGCCTATAATCCCGATACATTCTCCTTTGATGACATTAAAATGAATATCCTTCAATGCATGTAAATGCCTTATCGGAGTTGGGTTGAAAAGATGGAAAAAGCGTTGTTTAACCGTGTTGTAGTTATCATCACGGATATGAAACGTTTTGTGAAGCTTAAAAATTTCTATAGCAATGTTTTCTTTGTCTTCCATAATAAATGCCGGAAATTATAAATTCTCGGAAGCCTTTGGCCCGAGATTTTTAAGTAACGAAATACCGATCAACAACAGAAAAATAGCGTAAACAAAGTCAAACCCCATTAAGCCCCATTCCGGATATTGGTGATACATTAATACGTTTCTTGCATTGATAATGAGGCCCGCAATAGGGTTAATATAATCCAGATGCGGAAGTGAAGATCGGTAAGTGGTTAGTGAATAAATAATAGGTGATAACCAAAATACTAGAGAAGCTATAATACCCCATATTTGACTGATATCTTTGGCCAGGAGAAAAAGCGTTGACAAAATAAGAGACACCGCAAGAGAGAGGATAATGAGATTAATAAAAATTGGAATTACTAAAAGCATGTGAAAACTGGGGCCTGTATTTGAGATAAAGAGAAACACAAAAAAGACCACCAGATTGAACAAAAAACCTATAAAGTTGCTTAAAACAACCGACAGGTAGATCTCCAGTTTGTCCATGTTTGTATACTCATACAGGTATCGCTTGGTTTGAAGTATTTGTATGGTACCCGAAGAACATTCCAGAAAGTAATTCCAGATAATAAGACCGATAAAAAGGTAGGGTACGAAATTCGGAATCTGAGATTTCATGATGACTTGAAATGCTACAAAATAGATAAGCATGTCAGAAATAGGCTTCATCAGTGCCCATAACAGCCCCATCTTATTTTCATAATAACGGAGCTTGAACTCGATTTTAGCCATGAGCCAGATACGCTCGGCTTTATTTGTGTGTTTGAACCACCCTTTAAGGTACTGGTTGAGTGATTGTGCCATATATTATTTTGAGAATCTTTTGTAGACTGAAACGGCGGCTATGCGCATATACTTATTTTTTTTAACGAAGCGAATGAGTCGTTGCCCCAGCCTGGAGGAAGCAAAGGTAGAATAATTCCCTGTATTAAGAGTTGGGTTATCAATATTGATGGAAGGGCCATTGGTGTTCAACAGCATAAAAAGCTCGGTGGCATATAAAGCATAAAAGATACGGTGTTTTTCAGCTATTCGTTTGTAAAGATAAAGCTTGCTGCTGTTGGTAAAGCGTTGTGCCATTGAGTTTTTTCGGATGCGGTAGTTCCACCAGGTTTCGGGAAAGGAAACTCCCCGGTATCCTTTTGCCAGCATACCCAGCATGCTGTCATAATCCTCCATTCCGTATATCATACTGCTATCATTAAGTCCTGCATCCAGAAAATGACTCCTTTTGTATACCAGTGCCGATGTATTCATGCAGTTGTGTAATAATACATACGGAGGTTCGGGGTTAAAGGTTGGCCAGGTATCGCTGCTTTCTCCAAAATATTTGGCCCAGCAACCGACAAAACTTATGTTTTCTTTTTCCTTCAGCAATTGAACGGCATTCCAGTAATAAGGGGGCTCAACGGTATCATCCGGGTCGAGAAAGGCAAGAAATTCACCATTGGATGCCAATGCTCCTGCATTTCGGGCCAGAGCCAATCCTTCATTTTTTTGATGAATGACCCGGATTGCCGGGTCTTGCGTATACTGTTTCAGCACATCCAGACTTTCTGTATCATCACTTCCGTCGTTCACAATAATTATTTCCAACTGAGGATATCCGGAGGAACGAATACTGTTAATTGTTTCAGGAAGAAACTCTCCCATGTTATAATAGGGAATAACAACGGATAGAAGCCCCGTTCCTGAACCTACCTTCATTGGTTTGAAATTCTCAGGAGGGCGGATTAGTGGAAAAACAGTTGCTCGCTCTGGCAGTTGGATACCTTCAATCAGTTCCAGCTTTTGCTTATAGATAAGTTTGGGTGAATAGGTATCTTGAATTTTTTCCTTCGCCCTTTGTCCGGTTTGCAGTATTTCTTCCCGGGTAAGGTTCATAATCTTATCCAGAGCTTCCCGGAAGGAGTTTTTTATTTCATGACTGAAGAGATAACCATTTACACCATCATCAATAATTTCGCGTTGCCCACCTTGTACAGAAGCGAGGACAATCTTACCCATGGCCATCGTTTCCAAAACGGCATACGGGAGGTTATCTACAATACTGGGAATAACAATAATATGGGCTGAATGAAGGGTGTCATAAAGCTTATCAGGCGAAACGGATCCTTCCATAACCAGCAATCCCTGATCGAGGTATTTTTTGTATTTACGTTGCAGGTATCCGGTAAGATCTTCATGAAGGGGATGGAAAAAATGCTGACCGCCGCCTATCATGCGCAAACGTGTAGTTTTTCCTTCCTCCCAAAGCTCTTTGAAATAATGCAATAGTTCAATACATCCTTTTTGTGGAATGATCTTGCCATAAAAAACCACTTCGCCGCTTTTAAAATCAGGTACTTTGTCTTTCAAATATTCAGAAGAAAAGGGATTGGGAAGGACTTTGATATTTACATTCCTAAGATCCGTTCGGGTGCTGATTGCTTCGGGCAAAAAGGCAGAAGGAGTAATACAAAGATCAGTAGCCCGGATACAGAAACGCTCCATTTCACCCGTCCAGAAATTGGGATGTTTATAAAGCGGTACCTGATTATAATCGAAATAAAGAAAGGAGGGAGCATGAAGAGTCAGAATAATTTTCTGATTCTTAAGCAAAGGGTATCCAAGGTGTTTTTTCTGTAGTAAATAGTATGCAATTCCGTTATATTCCTGACTCTCTATCACAGCCGGAGGGCCTTCCGATTCAATCTTACGGCATACAATTTCGGCAAATGCGAAACTCAGATTGGCTTCAAATCCCAGAAATTTAGAGCACCCTGAAATAGTAGGGTTGAACCGTATGATGCGTATACTTCCCTCTTTTGTTTCCAGTACATCACTTGCTTCATAATGAGGCATGAATATGCTGACTTCATGTCCGGCCTCAGAAAAAAGGGTTGCTGTCTGTTTACAATAAGTAGAAATGCCGCCACCAAAAAAAGGAGGATATTCAGTTGTAAGAAGCCAGTATCGCAAAAATGACTCGATTTATTTTGTTAGAATTTTGCATGAATATCATACCAGGCATCACCAGAAACATTATATGGATGATGCAAGTAGTTGAAAATAGATACAAGTTCTTTAGCATTTACCCAATTTCCTGGAGCATCCTCTCCAAAATTTCCGGAGGAACCAAGTTTAAAAGACCAATCCATGGTGCTTTGCGCCATCACGATCGCTTGATTTACCAATTTGAATTTAGAGTATCCTAACTCTTCCAGTTTGTCCATCCAGGTAATATCAGCAGCTTCAATAGAGATATAGAAAGGTCTGCTTTGTGCTGTTTGTAACATGGATTCTAGACCGAGAATATCATTTCCTTCGATATCTATTTTTAGATAATGTGGTGTGCCATACTTTAACAGAATATTACCCAATGGGACACATTCAATATCAATAGAATAATAATTAGGGTCTTTCCTTGCACCCAGTCGTTCAATAAAACTACTCCATTCAGACTGGTAAGTATTCACAAAAAAAGGTTTCGTTTCTGTTGTATCAGAAATGCCAAGGTTAAGCAATGTTAACTTGCCTTCATGGATCTCTTTTTCAAAGCGAATTTTCCCAGCTTCTATAAGTTTCGGGTCGGCATCCACTGCAATTACATTATACCCTCTGTGCAAATAATAAGCGGTATCTGATCCATCTTCAAACCCGATATCATATATAGTTTTCATAAGTTACCGAAATTACATTTTATTGTTCGAAAGAATTCAAAGTTACAAATTATGCTGATCAAAAACCGGAATAGTTTATTCCAATACAATGGAATCATGTTTTTTTTCCATTTTTCGAACTAACTCATTTCTTTTTTTCTGTATTTCAAGAAAATGAAATTCGCGTTGCAGTTCCATGATTATCTCATATTTAAATAAGTCAGCATCTATATGGAAAATAAGGTCATTAAATGAATCCTGATTGTTATGGTTGATGTCAAATTTTTTAATGTCGAGCGTTCGGTAACGAGAATTTTCTTGAGGAAGAATTTGTTGTTTTCTAAGTGCATCTCCGATTGCTTTGTCTTCATAAAGATCTGTTTTAATAAATTCGGACATTGCATTTATTTTTTCCAATGCGGTCCTGCTCAGGAAATAACCAAAGCCTCCTCCACACCAAGGACCAATGTATTCACGAGCGTATAGGGTGTTATTCAGTTCAGGAGTGGTGCATTTGCCATAATGCCATGATCTGTCAAGATGCCCTTCTTCGTCAGCTACAGTCCTGCCAAAGTAGTCGAAATTCCAAAAATAAGTGGAATATATATTTCCAACGTTCAGGAAACAATCATCATCTAATTTAAAAACGTAGTCAAAGGCAGTATTCCCAAAGATGTATTTATACAGGTAAAAAACTTTTTTTGGCAAACTTTCATAATCATCCGCACAGGGTACATACAATGTATCACCTTCCAGTCTGGAATCACTGAGAGCGGGGTTTCCAATTACAAAGAAGTACGGGATTTCAAATCTTCTCAGGTCTTGGGCCCAGGTTCTTTTTATTCCACTGATCTTTTCCTTGTTTTTTGCACAGGTAATGATACCAACTGCAATTTTGTAATCTAACCTTTTATAGAGAGGAAGAAGGTATTTATCTTCTATTTTTCCGGAGGAAATGGCATTTGCTATGCACCTGTTTTTTCCGTCTTTCATTTTTTTCTGATCTTGCGACATTGCAACCTGTTTTATCCGGTAGTACGCGGTTTCTTTGGAATTGAACCGGTACTGCGGTTTTTTAGATGCAATTGCAAGATGAAATTCCCAATCTTCATGATTAGGAAGCGAGATATCAAAGCGGGTTTCCCCGATTAATTCTTTTTTAAACAGGAAGCAATGCACAGGAATTGAAAGCTCCTTTTCCCAGTGTGAAATGAGATCAAGTAATGGATCGCCGCTAAGTTCCACTCGACTGTATGTCCATGTTTTAGTCGCATTACCATCTTCAAAACACAGGTAGGCCGAGTACACTATATCGGTATCCTCATGTTTAAGTATAGTTTGGATAGCAGCACTGAATTTATTGTCGGAGAGGTAATCGTCGGCATCGAGAAACTGGATAAGCTTCCCGGTTGCATGGTTAAGGCCGGTATTCCTGGTTGCACCAAGTCCCTGGTTTTTTTGTTTTATATATTTGATCTGGTTAAATTGTTTTTCAAGTGAAGTGGACATTAAATCCGTACTATCTGTACTACCGTCATTGATAATTAAGATTTCATAGTTTGAATAGGTTTGACAGAAAATAGAATAGAGTGTTTGTTTCAGGTATTGTGACTGGTTGTAACAAGGTATAATTATGGATATTTTCAGGCTGTCTTGAAGCCCGCTTCGGATAAGCTTAACGCGGTTTTCATGAAAGCTGATCAATTCGTCACCCATTGGCAGGCTGGCGAACCAATTCATCATCTGTTTTTCTGCTTTTTCGGAGGAATAACCTGTTTCATCGGGATGATGGATGGTAACTCCATCGTCAATCACACTCAGAAGGCCAGCTTTTTTCGAATAAAAACCTTTCGCCACATCAATACCCCATCCATATAAATTTTGGCTGGTATCTATGGTGCCGAAACTGGATAACATTTTCATGCTAGCAAAGAACAGAAACCCCTCTACAAAATCAACCACCCTTAAACCGGAGTCATTCATTTTCTTACATTGATAATGACTTCTGCCAGATGAAGATGGAGAGTACACTCCAATTTCTTCAAGATTAATACGAGAAAGATTTTGATACATTTTCTCAGCCTCTTCTGGATCCACAATCACGTCAGAGCATATAAAAAGCAAGTATTTATATCCTTTGGAAACGGCATAGGTATATGCATGATTATACAACCCCGAATAATAGATATTAGCTAGATTAACAAAAGATTTCTCTTTTGTGGTTGATCCGGAATCCAAAACCTGGGTTGCAAAATATTTTGAAAAGGTAGAGGATAGCTTTTTTGCATTTTCATTGCAATTGTAATTCACTATTGCGCAAAATGTTTGCTGAGCAAGCGGAGTGTTTTTCGATGATTTATTTATTGAACTTAATTTTAATTTCAGGCCCCCAATAATTGAAGGCAAAAAACGAAAATAACGTTTATTTTCCTCGGTTTGAAGTTTGGTTTTGATGACTCCTGCCAGGCTTCTGTTTTGATAAGTTTCCTTATACCATTCCAGACTCTTGTTCAGTTGAGAGATTTCTTCTCTTAACTTTTTTATTTCATATTCATTATGATCCATTTGTACAGATTCTGATGTAAGTATAGAAGCAACGGGTCAAAATTTTAATAATCGGTCTTTAATAATCGAAAACAGGTTTCGATTTTCATATGTTCTTTTATACCATTCAACTGCTTCTTTTTTCCGATTGAGTTCAAGATATAAATACTGAAGAATTTCTTTGTTTTTACTTTCTGTTGCTGCCCTGGATTTTATAAGTTCATCTGTTAAGAGCTCCAGTTTGTTATTCAGCCTCTCGGCCAAAGAGTTTGTATCTTCAAGCTGCAGCTCCTTTTCCTGATACTCATGATGCATTCTTCTTTTATCTTCCTGAAGTTTTGATATGTTTATTTGATATTTCTGAGTAGCATCTTCGTACTTTGTCAGGCATTGTTCAAGTTCCTTATTTACCCCCTTTAATTTATTATTCAGATCTGATACTAAAAACTGTTTATCAAGGAGTAAATCGTCCTTCTTTAGCAATTCCTGCTGAATCTGTTTTTTTTCATCTATGAGTAAGGTAATACTGTCCTGGTGTTTGCGAATTATTGTTTCCTGGAACTGAAGCGTATTGTCTTTGCTTTCTGAATTTTGAATGAATTGTTCTTTTTCCTTTTCCAGTGTTTTATTTGCGAAATCAAGGAGCGCTATATCTTGTTCTTTTTTTGATAAAGCAATTCTCTCTTTTTCGGATGCTTCAGTCAGAATATTTATCTGATTTTGTAAATCTAGAATTTTTGAGACATGAATTTTATTATCCTCAACGAGTGATTTATTCGTTTCTGATTGTAACCGGAGTATATTGTCAATGAGTTTAGTCTGGGATCTGATTTGGCTCCCGGTATCCTCAATCAGTTGTTCAGTAAGCGTTTCTATTTTGTGAATGATATCAAGCTTGCTTCCAACTATATCAAGATTATTACTTATTGTACTGATGTTTTTCGCCTGACTCGAAATCAAGCTGTCCTGAGTAATTAGTGTTTTGTGAATATCTTCAATTGCAGTCAATCGGGATGTGGTATCGTTGATCTGCTCAGAAAGATTTTGATTTAATTCCTTTTGGAATCCTGTAAGCTTATTTAGTTTTTCTTCATTTGAATGCAGAATAACGTTCCGGCTTTCATCTATGGAATGATTAGTCTGGTTGATTTTTTGAAGAATATCCTCATGCAATAGATCAAGGGCTATTTTTGTCTTCTCATTGTTTAAGTTGATTTCCGCCAGAAAATTATATTGTTCATTCAGTTTTTTCAAAGCACTTTCAGCTTTTTTCAGATCATGCTGAGTTTCGCTTATTTCTTTTTTTTGCTCTGCAATAAACTCTTGTTTCTCATCTAAAACAGAAATTAAAAAATTCGCATCCAGCCAGGTTCTTCCCCACATATGAATGGCAAAGGAGTCCGGATAGTCAGCGATATTCAGTTTTTTTGTTTTGTAAGCTTCTTCATAACAAATAGGATAAAAGGTCGGAGTTGGATATAACACGACATCTTCCAGTTGCTGGAATCCATATTTTTTTAACCCTCGATGCTCTTTCAACATCCTAGTGGTTAAACGAGGGCTGGATTCATTTGGCATTTCCGATCCGTCAAACTCTTTCAATAAGGTATTGAAACAAATTTTAACAAATGGGTGTCTTTTCTCCGACCCCATAATTGCGTTGTTTACCCAAAAAATATCAAGGTTTTCATCACCTTCTTCAAACCCAAGAAAGCAGCTGTCTTTCAAAAATGCATCAAGAGGTTTTAGGATTTTCATGTCACTATCCAGATATATTCCTCCGTGATCATTTAGGACTTTGAGCCTCATGAAATTTGAAATGTTTGCCCATTTCTTGTGCTTTTTTGCTGTTTTAATATAAGTATGGTTCATTGGGCTGTTAGACTCATCCCATCGCCTAATTTCCCAATCAGGCATAATAAGCCTCCATTCCTGTATATAAGCTTGATACTCTTCAGGCATTGTGGAACCTCCAAACCAGCAAAAATGGATTATTTTAGGAATCATACTTGGGTTAAAATAAATGCAAAGACAAGGAATTCAATTGGCTTGAATCTCAGGCTTTCATGAACGCTTATAAAAGATCAATAATACTTCAAAAATAGGAATATTCTGTATCGGGAAGCTATGAATAAGAGATAATTTTGAGGAATTACAAGCTGACTTTGAGAGTGATATGTTATTTTCGGTAGCAATTCTATCTGGTAATTTTACTCAGTGTTTGCTCATACTTTTCTTCCTGAAAAGGTTCACCCAGAAATGAATACATTTCAAGAAGCCGAGGGGTTTTTTCACAGATATCTTTATGAGTAATAGAAAATAAAGCTCCTGGCTTATCGGAACTGTGTTTCTGATAATAAGCCCGAAAATTTTCTTCTTGATTAAGCAGGGTATTTCTAGATTGCTCTTCATCCTTTGTCCACCAACCGCTTTTTAGTAATTGTTCAATATCACGAGTAAGAAAAATAATTTTCAAATTTTGAAATAAGTCACTAAAACTGGTTAGTTCATTTTCGAATTTTTCAAAGAGATCAATGCCGAAAGAAATTTCTTTGAACCCAACTACTTGCTTACCCTGAACCGAAAACAGGTGATCGAAAATTGTATATAAATCATAGGTAACCTGTTTTACATCAAATTTATTTTCCCAGGCCAACTGAAAATGCTCTTTTTTTTGTGTTTCGCGTACACGATGCATGTGCTCGATATTCATATAAAAGTGCAAAAGTTGCTGCACCGCCCCTCTGTTCTCTCCCATCAGATGATATCCTTCTATAGAATTCAGGAGCCTTAGCAATAGGGTAGAGCCGGAACGTCCCTGACAACAGAGTAAAACAAACTTTGTTTTGGAAAAAGGGTGAGCCGACATGTCGTTGGAGAATGCACAAATATAAGGAGTAATGTATAACATCACTTAAAAAAATGATTCATAGGTCCCGAAACATGATTGTCTACTTGGATTTAACCAATTGTAGTAAACAATATCAAAAATATTATATGTTTTATATTTTATTTATTTAATGAAAATAATATCTGCTTAAGCCATGGAGGCTTTACTTTCGAATCATACCAAGATCCGTTAATGACTATACACCCTGTCGGCGTGGATGAAACGGGCCGCAAGTGTGTTTGCTCATCCGTGCCTATTTTTAAAATGTCAACAAGTACCTTCCTTTCTAAGAATTTTTAATCCATCGGTCAGCACGGATGTGACGGGTTGCTTGATCGCCAGCTCATCCGTGCGTTCTAAGATGGCACGGATACGCTTACACACGGACTACGCTGCATATCCGCACCGACCGGAGTAACCGCTCCTGTCGATATCCTCATGACGACGATCGTCGTGATGATTGCGTCAAGTGTTGTGATGTGTTCAACGATCGTCGTGATGATTGCATCAAGTGTTGTGATGTGTTCAACGATCGTCGTGATGATTGCATCAAGTGTTGTGATGTGTGCAACGATCGTCGTAATGATTGCATCAAGTGTTGTGATGTGTGTAACGATCGTCGCAATGATTGCGTCAAGTGTTGTGATGTGTTCAACGATCGTCGTGATGATTGCATCAAGTGTTGTGATGTGTTCAACGATCGTCGTGATGATTGCATCAAGTGTTGTGATGTGTTCAACGATCGTCGTGATGAGGATAGCTACTGTTGAAATCCCTTCTTCGGCGAAGATGATTGTGCTGCGAAGATGATGACCTTCGCCTTGGTTACAGACCGTGTCACTCCCTGTACTTTTAGACAGGACAGGTGTCGCAAAGATGTTACTGATGTTTGATCACCACCTTCTTGGTAGCTATTTGATCGGCAGTACTGATGCGGAGCAGATACACGCCATCGGGGAGGAAATGAAGATCGATGGTCCGTAAGGTATCTGCATTGTCAAAGGAAAGGGAGCAGAGCTGCTGACCGGTAATGCTGAAAACGTTTACTACTTGTTTGCCGGGAATAGGAGGAACAGAGAGATAAATCATTCCATCGGAAGGGGAAGGGAACACCTTGATGAGATTGTTTAATGTTTCGCTTCCGATGCCATTGGGGCCCAGGGCGGGAGAGGTAAGGATGGAATCACGGGGGCCGTATAATGCGGCCATCATGCGTTGCACCTGACCGGCAGTGAACATACACATACCATCATCGTTGGTATAGTCGAGAAAGTTTTGCCACATAATACCGGGTGCTACAGGCGTACAGGAATCTGTTCTTACAGTAAAAGGCGGATAGCTGGAATAGTTGGCATCGGCTTCATTGGGGGTATCGGCCACCTTGTCGGTACCGGAACAGGCTCCGTAATCATCTCCCCAGGGGTGAATCAGATTGAACCAATGTCCAACTTCATGGGTTACGGTCCGCCCAAGGTTATAAGGTGCCACCGCTCCGGTAACACCTACGGCCGTATAATGAATCACGCATCCGTCTCTGGAATCGGGACCGGCGCCGGGCATTTGGGTATAACCCAGTATGCCTCCTCCGAGGTTACATACCCAGATATTCAGGTAATGATATCGGTTCCAGGCATTGGCCCCTCCCTGAGACGCATAATTGATTTTATGATCGTACGGTGAATTGGCAAACGAGGTAATGGCCGTGGATGTGCGGGTAATCCCGTTGGTTGGATTGCCTAACGTATCGCGCGATGCCAGACAGAAATGGATATGCGCATTGCCTTCAATGGATTTCCATACGGCCGGTATATTCACACTGTCCGCATTCCACAGGTTATAGTCTTCGTTCATGATATTGATCTGCTCCCCGATGGTCTGATCCGAAATATTTTCAGCAGCTGTGTTATAAACAATGTGAAACACAACCGGAATGGTTACAAAAGGGAAACGCCCGGGACGTTGTGTTTTGCTATCTATATATTCCTGGGTTTGAGTTTCTATCTGTTGAATACGGGCCTGAATAGCAGGATCTTCGGCTATACAAGCCTTCAGATACGTGGTGGTGGCGCAATGATCGGGGGCAGACTGGGAGCCGGCATGTATGGTATACGCCAGCAATGCGAGTAGGACTAGCTTTGTTTTCATGAAATGAATCTTTATGCCCCTATTACAAATATAAGCAAATTTGTCGTCAATCCTTGTTAATTTTGCTGCATAAGCGCATATATGGGAATACGTATATTATTGGTTGAAGACGAAGTAAACCTGCTGAATACCATTCGGCTAAACCTGGAAATGGAAGGGTATGAGGTGGTTGCTGCCGATACCGGAACCAAGGGGTTGAATGCATTTCACAAACAACGTTATCATCTTATTATTCTGGATGTTATGTTGCCTGAAATAGATGGGTTAAACCTGTGCCGGATGATCCGTTTGGAGAATAGGGAAGTGCCCCTGCTTTTTCTGACTGCTAAAGGATCGAGTGAAGATAAGGTACAGGGTCTTAAGTCGGGTGCAGATGATTACCTGACCAAACCATTTCATCTGGAAGAGTTTTTGCTGCGGGTAAGGGCCCTGCTCCGCAGAGGTCAGAAGGCGGGAGCGGAGACCTCGCTGGAAACGTTCCAGTTCGGTGGCAATGAGATTCGTTTTTCCACCTTCGAAATTGTAAACAGAAAAGGAGAAGTATTAACGATCGGCAAAAAAGAGATTGGTCTTTTACGCTTGCTTACGAGTAGAAACAATGAAGTAGTATCGAGAGAGCAGATTCTGGAAAGTGTATGGGGGTATGATGTATACCCATCTCCGCGCACGATTGATAATTATATCCTGGCTTTTCGTAAATATTTTGAAGAAAACCCAAAAAAGCCCCGCTATTTCCATTCCATCAGGGGGGTAGGATATAAGTTTACCCTGTAATTGCATTCACATTTGAATATTCAGAAAACTTCCGTGCCAGGTATGGCTCCGAATATTTTTTCCGATAATTCAATAATCATTTTGTCCTTAAAAAGGGATTTAAAAAACGGATCTTCCAAATAATTTTTCCATCTTTCCAATACATTCATCTTAGTTGCTTGTCCATCGTAATCCATATTGTCAAAAGAATCTCCCCATGTATTAGGGCCCCATTTTGCAACTTCTTCTAATCCCTTATCAGTACTGTCAAGTTGAAGTTTTTGTGCCAATTGTTCCCTGTATTCCGATGATCTGAACCATTTGTTGTAGTTAATAGTAATAAGGTTATCAGAATTTTCAGGGTCTTCGGCTTTCATATAAAGTTGAGCATATGACTTCCATAAAGGAGGTAATGCTTTTAGTGAATCCAACGAAGGAGTCCACTGCTTGCCACTAAGAACCCATTTGTATTTACTTGCAAAGTTATTGAATGGATCTCTCAATATAATTAAATTGAAAAATCGGCTACTTTTTCCAAGCCAGGTTTTATGTGTATCTCTGTCTGGCGCATTTTTGAATAATTCATGAAGCGGTTTGTCTTCATAATTATACATGAGAAGATGTTTAGGGATATGCTTTCCTGCAATTTCAGATTCCAGTTGAGAAGGGCTAATAATACTGTGCTCCGGATTGCATCCTAAGTATGGATTCATGCCAGGCTGGCAATTGTTGAGAAAGATTTTAGACCCCGATGAGTTGGACAAAATCCAGTTTACTATGGCATGATGTCCGCTCCTTTGAAGAGCAATTGCACGAATTTCTATTTCGTTTATGATGTCATTTTGCATAGAACGGTCTGATGTTCAATTTCTATTTGGCCTATTGTATTCACTCGCTCAGGATTTTTACTTCCGTTCTTCTATTTTTTTGTTTTCCCTCGTCGGTGCTGTTATCGGCTACCGGTTGTGCATCTCCATAGCCTTTTGCAGTAACCCGGTCGGCGGTAATTCCCTTTTTCAGGAGATAAGAGCGGACGGCATTGGCCCGGTCGGCCGATAGTTTTTCATTGGCTGTTTTATCACCTACATTATCGGTATATCCGCCAATTTCAATTTTCATGTGTTTCTTATTGGTCATGAACTCGGCCAGATCGTCCAGGGCTTTATTCGATTCCTGGCGGATGGTGGATTTGCCGGTATCAAAAAACACATGATCCAGCGTAAATGTCTTGGACCGGTTTACTTTGATGGTGAATTCAAAATTAATGAGTTCCGGCTCGGCGGGTATATCAATGGTTTTGTAGTCCTTATCGTCGGTAAAATTCCTGTATTTTACTTTGTATTTGTCGGCTTTGGGCACCAGCATCTCGAACTTCCCATCGGCATTGGTAATACCGCTAAAAGTTTTGCCGGTTTTGGTGGCTACAAAGGATACTTTTTCTCCTTCCGACGAAGTTTGATTGGCATTTACTACAATCACTTTTAACAGAGCCATTTCTTTGGTTGCTTTCAGTTCCTCACTTTGAGCACCTGCAAGGGTAGCCAGGAGGAACAGGGAAAAACAAAAGAATTGTTTCATGGTGGGGTGGTGTTTGTATGCCTTAATATGAATAAAAAAAAGCCCGGTACTATTTGATACCCCTCATTTTGTGACTCAGGTAATTGAAGAAATTACCAAGAGGTTTTTCAGCCATCATACGCATCATGGTATTCATATCTCCTTCAAAAGCAAGCTGTACGGTACATGCATCAGCTTCTGTTTCGATAAACTTTACCTGGAGTTCAAACGGGAAAGGTGATTTCCCTTCCGATTTGATACGGATCAGGGTACTGGGAACAAGTTCTTCAATACGCATACCGATATGAGCCATGCCGGCTAATACAAAGGAACAATGTGTGTCTTCCGATTCCCATTTGGTAACCTGTTCGGGCATCAATGCTTTCCAGTTGTTCATATTGGACAAATGAGAAAAGGCCACAGCAGCCGGAGCATTTATGATTGAAACATCACTCTGTAGGTTGGTCATAGTTTTATTATTTGGATGTGTTTCCCCAGGTTTCAGGACTTTCTCTCCACTCTTCCAGCGATTTCAGATCGTGTTCGGTTATATAGCTGGATCGTAAAGCCTGTTGAATAAGCATGGAATAATCGCACAGCGTGCTGAGCTTGCATTTTGATTTTTTGAACTGATCGGCCGCTACTTTAAAACCATAGGTAAAGATGGCCGACATGCCTTTTACATCACAGCCTGCATTGCGGAGTGCTTCCACTGCTTTCAGGCTGCTTCCTCCGGTGGATACCAGGTCTTCAATCACCACCACCGATTGTCCGCTTTGTATTTCCCCTTCAATCATATTGGTAAGTCCGTGTTTTTTGACTTCCGATCGTACATAAACAAAAGGTAGTCCCATTTCCTGGGCTACCAGCACACCATGCGCAATGCCTCCTGTTGCTACACCGGCAATTACATCTGGTTTGCCGAATTTTTCCATGATACACTGCACAAATTGCTGACGGATAAAAGTCCGTACCATAGGATAAGAGAGTGTTTTTCTATTATCACAGTAGATAGGTGATTTCCAGCCAGATGCCCATGTAAAAGGGCTCAGTGGCTGAAGTTTTACCGCTTTGATCTGAAGAAGGTGTTCAGCTATCTGGGAAGCTGTTTCCGGGTTAAATGACTTCATAGAATGGGGGCTCGGAGCAATTGGTAAAGGCTGAGATATTTTTGTATTTTTATCCAATAATAGTGGCGTAAAGATATTGAATTCCTCTGGCTTAAAGCAAAAAGATGATAAGGGTTTACATTGCCGATACCCCGGTTAGTTTTGTTTCGGATCAGGAACCGATTCCTCATCAGAATGGGGTCATGTATACTTCTTTTGACAGTAAAGAAACCCTGTCTATGTTTCTGGAGCCTCTTGAGAAGCATTATGGAATTAAACACCTGGTTATTCATCATTCCGATCCGGAATCGGCGTTTCATAAATTCAGCAAATTATTTAAGATTATAGAAGCTGCCGGCGGGGTTGTGTATGCTCCGGATGGAAACAGGCTTCTTATTTTCAGAAATGGGAAATGGGATCTTCCTAAAGGCAAGATTGAAAAAGGGGAAGAAACAAAGGCCGCAGCTCTTCGTGAAGTGGAAGAGGAATGCGGCCTTGGTGAATTAAAAATAGGCAATGAATTACCCAGCACGTATCATACTTATATTCAGGGTGAAGAACGTATCTTAAAAAAAACGCATTGGTTTGAAATGCGGGTAAAAGAAGCATCTTCCTTATCGCCTCAACTGGAAGAAGGTATTACCGAAGCCAAATGGCTAAATGCTGCCCAAGTAAAAAAAGCACTGGAAAATACCTACCCATCTATCCATGATATTCTGGAAGGTGTTCAGATAGCCGTGTGAAATACATTATTTTACCTGCTCCATATGAGCATTCAGGGTGGCAATCATTTCGAATGAATAATTATCAACACATTGCATATAGGCTACGCTTTGCACAGGGTGTGCACCCAGCATTTTCTTAACCTGTGAGGCGGTATAGCCCATCTGCAGTGTTTCCAGATTCAATTCACGAGCCCGCAGAATTCCCTGATACATAATCTGTTTGTAGGCTCTGTAATAAGTTACTTCGGGCAAACTGTAATCCATACCAACCATTAAGGCGTTATAATGCCGTGGGGTGCGATAAAAGAAAGCTACGGCAACCGGTTTTCTTTCTTTACGTGAATCAAACTCAGGTTTTAATTGAAGCGTCATGATTTCCCAGTTTGTATCCCTTGCTATGTTTTCAAAAAAACGGAAGGGTAATGCAAAAGTATTTATCTCAAAACTTTTACGGCTTATTTCCAGGTATAGCTGATAAAAGTGTTCAACCTGCTCGGCAGAAGCATGGTGCACATGTCCGATTTCATATTTGTCGGTATGTCTCCAAACTTCCTGTTTGATATGGATACGCGATTTTCGGGATAAACGTGACAGGTATTCCTCATCATTATTCCAGTTGAGTTCGTCCATCACTAAATTTTCGGGAAGAGGAACTTTAAAAAAGCCATTTTCGGTGAGGAACTCATTCATTTCGGGGTCATTCACGGGAAGATCCCTGAGCAGGATGGATTGTGCATCCTGTTTTTCGAGTAGCTCACCCAGTTTGTCAAGCAGAAGATGCATGGCTTGTTTCCAATGTTGAGATGTTCTGTCAATATAAATATGATTTCCGGCGCTTAAGGGTGAGCCGGTAGAAATCATTTTAGAGATGAGCAGATACGGTTCGCCCGACCGTCTTCTTTTTTCTATTTGCATGGAAACAGATTTGGGCGCCAGCATGTCGTCCTTGCACAGCGTGGTGGTAATGAAGGTGGCAACTACAGGGTTGCCCTCCTCATCGCGGATCATGATGTAGTCGAATTCCCAATTATCTTCCGGAAGGATATTGTTGCGGAATGAGTTTTCAAAGAATCGAAGCCCTTCCCAATCAAAATTAGCCCGATTGCCCAGTAAGGAGTCCCATTCAAATGCTGAAATATCTTCAATCGTCTTGTAGTGAGAAAGACTTACTTCTTTGCTTAAGATCCTGGAAGGTTGATTTTTTGAAAGGGTATGTACTGGTGTTGGAAGGCGGAATGCTTTGTAGATATCTTTTGTTTCCATGTTTTCGGCTATCAGAAGATCGTTATAATGAAAAGCAAGCGTCTGGAGCATGGATTCGATCTGGCCGTTATCCATTAAACGATTGATAGTAAATCGTATCCCCGCATTTTTTACAGGCACCACCGGAAACATCGCAATGTTGAGGAAATAACCGCTTTGAATCATTCTTCTGGTTAACTCATAGCTTAGTTTTGGCAAACTGAGTCCGATAAAGAAGATAGGGGAGTCGGACTCATGAATTAAAGGAAGCCGGAGTTGCCGGATGATATTTTTTGCAAACTGAATTTTGCTTTGCAGCTCTGCCTGAAGTAGGTTGATTTCGGGAGAGAGATGAATTTTGGCAGAAGCCAGATTTGCACCCAGTGCGGCGGGTTGTACGGGTCCCGATGTCATCATAGGGCCTCCGCTGGTACGGATTTTTAGGGCAAGCTCCTTGTTTGGAAAAACAAGGGCTGCCCCACCTCCTCCAAAAGCCTTTGCGAACGAAACAGCCAGAATCATCTGTTCATGCAGGGGCTTTTTACTTAAAATGTATCCACTTCCGTGCTCCCCAAAGCAGCTCATTCCATGTGCGTCGTCTACATAATATCTGAACTCAGAATATTTATCAAGCAGGGAGTAAATATCCTTTACAGGTGATGTATCCCCAAACATGGAATAGATACCATCGGCCATATACCAGATTTGCCGGTGTTTTTCACGAAGGCTTTTAATCTTGTCTTCCAGAATATCCATTCTGTTATGCCGGATCATTTCGGTATATACTCCTCTTGATTTTACCAGATTCACAGCCATCTGTACAGAATGATGTACCTGGTGATCAAGCAGGATGGCATCTTCATCCCTGACCATAGCCGGAATAGTGGCCAGATGACCCAGTGTGGTGGTAGGAGCAACGACTACATGTCCGTTGAAGATTTTTTCGAGTAATGTCTCCAGCTCTTCATAATACCGGCAGGAGATGTAGGTTCTGGAGGAAGAAAAGGTAGTTCCATAGTCATCAATGGCATTTTTGGAGGCTTGACGGAGACGATTGTCAAATTCCAGTCCTAAATAGCTGCAGGAGCCGAAATGAAGAAGTGTTTTGTCTAATGCCCCATCGTGAATGTGGAGCACTCCGGGCTGCAGACGCTGATCGCTGCTGATGAGATGAACAACGCCTTTTTGTATGCCATAACTGAAACTTTCCTCGAGAATAGCGAGATTTTGATTTGTCTGAATTGATTTCATGATAGCATTGTTTAAAAAAGTGAATGGATGAGAGAGAACTTAACCGGTCTTATTAGGAAGTAGAAAAGATGACAGTTTCCTGTATTGCTTATTGGCCGGAAATACTACTATTGTGTTGATACAAAATTACACGTACAGGAATCCAAAGTGAACCAGTAAAAAACCTTAAAATGAATACAATATTGTACCCAAAATGAATTAAGTATAAACACGTATTTTTCATATTCCATAGCGAATAAGAGGCTCAGTTCTTAAATTTGTAAAAGTGAAGGATTTGATTTTAATTCCTCCTGTGACTAAGAAATCAGCAATGCTTAAAAAGGAATTAGACACTCCATATGCCCGGTTTAACATTAAGGAAGGCATTCTCGAAGTATCTTATAAAAAAGGGTTGATTATTACACCGGAAGTAGCACGGGAAATAATCAAGACCCGTCTTTCTTTCTGCGACGGACATGCTTATCCCTGTCTTATACTGGATGAAGGTATTCTGGAAATTCAGAAGTCAGCCAGAGACATATTATCTTCTTCCGAAGGAACATCTAAATTAACTGCATCTGCCCTGGTTATGGGTACTGCATACGGACGAATAGTGGGTAATTTTTTTATCAAACTTACACGTCCATCCATCCCCGTTAAAATATTTAATAGCGAATCGCAAGCCATTGAATGGTTGAAAGAGTTTAAACCCAGTTAGTTTCCACTTACCCGTTGAGTTTATGTGGCTATTTGTCATGCTATTAATTGCATATAAAATATTCCTAGCATAATGTACAGTATAAATAATCCATGTATATTTAATTAAAATATAAAGGCCGGAGGCTTGTAGCAATCAATGTTCGACAATCGAGTGAACGTAAATAGTTGAGAAGAACGGAAATGGGATAAGGCATACTGGAATATAGGAATGAAGACATTTAATGTGGGCGGGAGCCTTCAGAAAGGAATCGGTTAGTTTATGATTGGTATATGAAGGAAAAAGTGAAAAGAAGTTTAGATCCAAGAATCGATCTGATTACAGATCTCGTGATTCGCTATTCAATGGGTGACTTTACAGCCAAATTATATCCGGCTGGAGAGTACGATGAAGTGGATGCATTTATGACTATCATGAATATGGTAGGAGAAGAAATGCAGGCATCTACTATTTCCAGAAATTACTTCAACAATATCTTTCATTCTGTTTCAGACATGATTTTTGTGATGGATTTGAGCGGGGAGATACAGAATGTGAATAAGGCCGTTATAAACCAATTGGGATTTAGTGAGTCGTCTATCCGGCAAAAATTTCCCGATCAGGTAATGGCTGGCGGGAAGAAAGCATTCAATAACCTGTTAAGTACATTGGAAGGAGATACTTTGCGGGCCGATCAGGAATGCTATTTCTACACCATGGACGGACGCCCGGTGCCTGTCTTTTGCTCCAGCAGCTATCTGATTAACCGCCAGCAGGAAAAAATAGGCTATCTTTTGTTAGCCCGCGACCTTACCAAAATACATAAATACGAACGTTCCTTGCAGGAGTCAGAGGAGAAATACAAACGCATTTTTGACGAAAGCAGCGACACGATTTTTGTTATTAATCCAGAAGGCTATTTCCAGGATCTGAATAAAGCAGGAGGCCTACTCATCAAACTGGGCAGCCAGCGCGCTAATCAATATAAGATATTTGATTTGTTTGTGGACGAAACCAGAAGGGAGCAGTTTCGGAACGAACTTTCAACCCGTGGTTTGGTGGTCGATTTCAGAATACGACTCAAAGATCTGGAAGGAAATATACATGCCTGTCTCATCTCTGCCTCCAAAATAAACAACGATAGCGGTGATGTGAATGCATATCAAGGCATGATAAAGGATATTTCCCAGCAAAAGACCATGGAAAACCTGGTTATCAGAACAATTGTTGATACTCAGGAAAAGGAAAGAAAGCGTTTTGCGATGGATCTGCATGATAGTTTGGGACAACAACTCTCGGCCATAAAATTTTATCTCGCCACCTTAAGAAGCATTTACGGATTCTCAGATCCTAAGTCGGCTGACATATTGGTAAAGTCAAACGATGCCCTGGACAGGGTGTTGGCCGAATTAAGAAATATCTGTTTTAACCTCATGCCAGGCACACTTCAAAGTTTCGGACTCAAACACGCGCTGCAGGAGCTTTGCAAAAAGATAGAACATGATAGCCTGTTAAAATTCGATCTTCATATGGATAATGCCATTCCTTTGCTTGCAAAATCGCTGGATATAGCTATTTTCAGGATAACACAGGAATTTATCAATAATGCAGTTGTACACGGACATGCCAAGAAGGTAAGTATTCTGATGAGTCTTATTAACGACCGGAATGAAGGAGAGCAATTACGTATTGTGCTGGCTGATGACGGAGACGGATTTTGTATCAAAAACCTGGAGGAAGGAAAAGGCATGGGACTTAAAAATGTGCGCTCAAGGGTAGAATCATATAATGGAGAAATAAGAATAAGCAGCGAACCCGGTAAAGGAACCCGTTATGATATTGTGATCCCTAACCCCAGATCATAAAATTGGAGCAAATGAAGAATATAGATCTGACAAATAGAATGGAAAAAAAAATAAGAATACTGATAGTAGATGACCATAAGATGGTGAGGGATGGGATACGATCCATGTTAGAGTCGCAAGAAAAAAAATACAAATTCATTCTGGAAGAAGCAGAGAATGGAGAAGAGGGGGTGGAGAAAGCAAGAAAGGCTTATTATGATGTGATTATCATGGATTATCAACTACCGATTATGAACGGAGTGGATGCAACCCGAACCATCATGGCTCACAACCCGGAAATGCGTGTTTTGGCTTTATCCAATTATGATGAGTATATGTATATTGATAATATGATGAAATCAGGTGCAAAGGGATTTGTATTAAAAAATATTGGCCCGGAAGAAATCATACATGCGATTGAAACATTGATGAATGGGAAGAATTATTATTCCAACGATGTGGCTGTAAAGCTCATCAGTTTTGATCCCGATCATTTGCAGGTAGCAAGGTTACTGAGACAGAAAAGGGATAAAACCGAAATGCTTTCAAAAAGAGAGCTGGAAATACTAAAACTTATCGCCACCGAATATACCAATGAGGAAATAGCCAATCGTCTGTTTATCAGCAAACGAACTGTTGATACGCATCGTCAAAATCTGATGAAAAAGTTAAATGTTAAGAATACAGCCGGGCTGGTCAAATTTGCTTTTGAATTGAAAATTCTGGAACAGCCTTGATAAGAATTATCTTTTCATCAACCGGATAGCCTTTTCAATATCCTCGGGAGAATCGATGCAATGGCTGTCAAAGGAAGTAAGCGCTGTTTTGATATGATATCCGTTTTCCATCCAGCGAAGCTGTTCGAGGGATTCTGCTTTTTCAAGACTGGAAGGAGGAAGATTGGCAATTTTTTGGAGTATGTCGATCCGGTATGCATATAACCCGACATGCCGGTAATAAACATGCTGTTGATGCCATTCCTGCTCGGGAACTCCTTTAAGAAAAGGGATTGGGCTGCGGCTGAAATAGAGGGCTTCGGATTGAGTATTGATGACCACTTTTACCTCGCCCTTATCGAACAACAGTTCTGCTGAATCAACTGGAATAATAAGTGTTGCCAGCTCCGTATTTCCATCCAGAAGTGAAGCCAGCAAATCTATTTGAGACGGGTCAATAAAAGGCTCATCCCCCTGAATATTGATTACATAATCAAATCCCGACTGGAATGTATTCAATACCTCTCTGCACCGGTCTGTTCCGCTGGTATGTTCTGTGCCTGTCATAATGGCTTCCCCGCCGAATGCCAGCACATGGTCGTAAATCCGTTGATCGTCGGTGGCAACCACTACCTTTGAAAGTGAGGTGGCAGCAATGCTTTGCTCATAAACCCGGCGTATCATACTTTTGCCAAGTATATCAATAAGCGGTTTTCCCGGGAAACGGGAAGATGCATAACGGGCAGGTATTATACCAAGGATGTGCTTATGTTCAGGGCTTTTGCTCGATAATGTCATTATCTTTTCGCGTATAGAATGAGGTCTCCTTTGAATTCCGGAGGCGGAGATATTCTTTGTATTGTGGAGAAAAGCGAACCCGCTCTTCCAGTGCCAGTTCAAAGGATCCGTTCATCCCCATCATCATTTCACAACATTCCCGAACAGGATAACCTCCCGAAATGGCTCCGGTGCTATAATCGGCAAGCTGGTGACTGTGAATATAATTGCTGAACAAGGAATTGCCCGGACGACGAATCAGGAATCGCAAGCCGCATTTTTGAGCCAGGGGAATATCGAGGATGTCATCATAAACAAAGGCTATTTCCAGCGGATTCAGTTTGTGAGCAGAGCAGAAATGGGTAAGCGCATCTGTTTTATGATTTATTTTATAATAGCAGGCATCCAGATGTTCGCGTGTTCCAAGCAAAAAAGAGGCACTGTTTTGTTCACCGGATATGATAGCAACAGGAGGGAGCTGTCCTTTTTTTAACCAGTGCGCAAAGCGAAGCATGTTTAGCCCCATACTGTCAACCTCGTTGAAGGGGCTGCTTCCATTATTTTTTTCAGCCGAATTAAAAACCCCGTCCCAGTCGAATATAAAAGCACGGATAGGATGGAGTTTATCCAGAAAAGCTTCGGGCGAAACATAAAACTGTCCACCATTTGCAGAAAACAGATCAAAAACTTTTTGGTGCTCTGTATGCATACGGGAATTACGGGTTATAGGTCCTGGATATCCAACATCCCAATTGGTTTGCCTGAACTGGTTACAAGCAGGGTGTCGACATTTGTCTTTTTGAAAATGCCGGCTGCTTCATTCAAAAGTAAATCGGCATCTATTGAAATAGGGGTATTATACTTGAAAGCATCCATTTTCTTTCCTAATACATCGCGTCCATCGCTTCCGAGTACGCGTCTTAAGTCTCCATCGGTAAATACTCCTTTTACCGATCCGTCCGTATTGATAACGGTAATAGCTCCGAAGCCATATTCAGTCATTTTAACAATAGCATCAGCTAATGGGGTGGAGGAGGGAACCAGTGGGTTTACACCGTTTACGGCTTCTCTTACTTTTACCGTCATAAGACGGGTATCACGAATGAATTGCTCTGTTCCCAGCATGGTGAAATTATTCTCTGTGAGAGATTTCAGAATTTTAAGCGGTACCGTGATGGTATGAACTCCTATATTAATTGCGTTGCGTACATGTTCATTGTTCCGGACCGAAGAGAACATGATTTTGGTATCATATCCGTAATAATCCACTGCATCCACACATTGCTCCACCAGGGCAAGGGCGTCATGTCCCTGATCTTGTAAACGACCAACCAGTGGACATACATAACTTGCTCCGGCCTGCATAGCCATATAAGCTTGTTGCAATGTATATACGAGGTGCACATTCACCAGCAACCCTTCATTTCGGAGCATTTTGCAAGCTCTTACCCCTTCCAGTGATACGGGAATCTTAAATACGGTACGGGCGGGGTCGAGACCCAGATTAAGCTGACGTTTTGCTTCTTTAAGTATTTCTTCAGCTGTATTACCAAGGGCTTCTATCTGCAGTACAGGCACCATTTTAGACAAACGGACGATGGTTCCATCTATATCGGTAATCCCTTCCTTTTGCATAAAGGTGGGGGTTGTGGTTAATCCATCTAAAAAACCAAGTTTAAAGCCTTCTTCAATTTCTTTCAGGTTAGCGGAATCCAGATATAGCTCCATGATACGTATTTGGTTTTAAGGGATAAATTTTAATGGTTTTGACGCAAATGTAGGAAAATGCCAGATACAGGCACGTGAAATAAAGACATGCTGTAATACGAACAGGAATAAGATAAAAGAGATCAATTGAGACGTTGAGGGGTGATCAGTTCAAAGCGGGGTATTTCTACTTTGAATTGAAGACGGTCTTGTTGTCGTTGCATCGTATAAGTTCCCATCATGGAACCCATATCTGTTTCCAGGTGACATGCCGATTCATATTCATACACATCGCCGGGACTGAGTATGGGTTGTTGTCCTACCACACCTTCTCCTTCCACCTGGCTATGCTCTCCGTTGGAATCAAAAATAAACCACTGCCTGCGCAGCAGTTGAACGGTATAATCGCTTTTGTTCTCAATAGATATACGGTAGGTAAAAAGAAAATCTCCGAATTCAGGTCTGCTTTGCTCTTCCCTGAATTTGGTTTCTACCGTAACCCGTATTCCTTGTGTGACATGTGTTACCATTGCAATGCAATATTTGGAATTGTTTTTCAATTAAGCAAGTTCTGTGCCGGGATATTTGAAAATTGAAACAGATTGTTAATAAGTTCGCTAAGGCTCCAAGGGGCATTGTTAAGTCAAAATGAATAAAAATGTACTGTATCGGAGCAATCAGTAAAATAGCTTATGAGCGTTTATTTCGCCAGGAAGTATCATATTGGCGACGGGGCAATTTAATTCTTCGTTGAATTTATCTTTTTAACGCCAATGAGTTTGTCGTAATTCTGGGCCGGGGGGCGGTAATAGACAAGGATAGTATAACTATTTTCTGTTTCGGCATGAGACCCTTCAATGGGAGACTCATCTGACACATTTTTGCCATCTGACAGCATGACATACTCGTAGTTATAGTACCCCTGTTTCAGATACAGGGTGCACTCATAACCATGTCTGACTTTGTTATACTTCATTTTGTTCCTGTTGTCGAGTTGCCAATCTGTCAGGACTCCGGTAACATAAATATTAGCTTCCGCTTCGGCATTGGGATAGGACAGGAAAAAACTAACATAGCAATAATCGGCATCTACATCGCTATTAGTGCCATCCTGGTTTTTGATCAGAAAATTACCATTCAGATCATTGTCGAATACATACTGAGGGCGATTTCTGGTTTCATCGGTAGTAAGAGAAACATGGGTATGATTGTCTTCAACCGTGATACTGGATAAATGCATGGAACGCGATTTGAGTGTTTTGGTGTCAAAATTCCTGAATTCGCTGCCCCCGTTAAATTCCATATCGCCATTGGTAGATTCAAAAATCTGTTCATGATCCTTCTGATATGTAGGTTGTATGCCGCATTGGGCATTATCCCAACGGTCGTTTTGCAACAGGCATATCTTTATATCGTCAGGGCTTCGGACATCCACAGCAGGGTATTTCAGATCTACGTTAACCCCCTGACGGGTGTATGCGCTGGTTAAGGAAGAGCCCGATTTAAAACTGGTCTCCATCGTTATATCATTTTCATAGATCATGAATCTACGGGTGATAACAAGGTTGTCGGGCTGATTTTCCATGTACACCTTGAGCAGATAATTCCCCGGCTTCAGAAAAATAAGATTAGAATTGGGAAAATACAGACTGTAATGGGTGTATTTCTGGGTGCTTAATGAACTGGATGCTTCATAATCGCTGATGGAATTGTCATCAAATCCATTCACATATTCATTATACATCAAATCGGAAGGCTGCCAATCGGCATTGCAATGAATAACGGTATAGTGGTAGGATTGAAAATTGCCGTTTAAGTCGTCAAAGCTAAGTCTTAGCTGATCATCGGTGTCAAACCGAATCATGGGAGATGACATTTCAGCCGCTTTGTTTATCAGCAAAACACTTTGAATGTTTTTCTGATAGGTATGATTATCATAACGCAGATATGTTTCGGAATAATAATCTTCGGTCGTGTCGGTGTTTTTTTTGCTTTGAGAAAACAAAAGAGCAGGGCTTGAAATAAACACAAGCACCATCAACAGAATTAAAAGATAACGCGAACAACGGTTACTCATTTAGTGCGGTTTGACCCGGTCTATGGAAATAATTTTATCACCCTGATAGTGATAAATGGAATCCCAGGCTTCCGGGTCGGGAGATCCGTGAAAGAAAACAATTTCATCCAGATTTCCTCTCTCATTATAATAAGACCAGGGTCCTTGCAGGGTAAAACACTCTCCGGGACATTCCATCCCCTTGGCCCTTATTTTACCGGAGCTGTACCATTCCTTATAGTCGCCGGTGCGATAATTTTTTTCATAAATAAGATTGCCGTCATAGTCCCAGTGACGTTTGAATCCCAGGGTGTCACTTAATTCGGTATCAATGATAAAACGTCCCGGATAATAAGTTTTGTATGACACATATTGATCATGTACAAATACTTTCTCCTGCATAACTTGACCATCAGCATAAAACCAGGTATCCTTTCCTTCCCTTAAATGGCTGGAGTAGTATAGCGTTCTTCGTAACAGTCCATTTTCATCATACACATTGAATTGTCCATTTGGTTTATCGCTGCTGTTGAGCATAAACCGCTGATAAGGGCTGTCGTAGGTGGAAACCGTATCATAATAACTGACGGTAATGGAATTAATTCCCTCCGAACTCCGGCTGATTTGAAATTTGTCTTGTGAAAGCATCTGGTCGAGACTAAGCTTTTGATAAGAACAGGAGGCTAGGCAAATTGTGATAATAGCAAGGCCAATGAACAGGGGTTTTTGAACGCTCATGCGGATAAAATTAGTTAAATTATCTATACCTTGCGATCAAATTTTCCCGACACTATGTTTGTGTTTTTGCGTTCCCGTATCTGGATCGTTCCGGTTCTTCTTTTTATTATTAACCTTGGATTGAAAATAATCTATATTGCTTCCAATCCGGTTGCATTGGATGAACCCTTTACTATTTTTTATGCTCAACCGGATTTTTTGCCGATGTTGAAAATACATCTGGCCGATAATACCCCTCCTTTATTTGATGTGCTGCTTTTTGGCTGGATCCGTTTTTGGGGAATAAGCGCCTTTTCCGTCCGATTCCTGCCCATGATATTCAGCTCCCTGACAGTCATTTATGTTTATCTGCTGGGAGAGCGGATTGCAGGAAAAATAAGTGGATTGGCTTCTGCACTTATTTTTAGTTTTTCCACCTTCCAGATTTATTTTGCGCATGAAGCACGGGCTTACAGTTTATTCACCTTGCTTAGTGCAGCATCTTTGTATTATTATTTTTCACTGGATGAAAAAAGGACCCGGCGTCCTTTTATATTGTTTATCGTAAGTAATGTTTTGCTTGCATTTACACACTATTTCGGCTTTATTGTGGTCGGCGCGGAACTTGCTTTTTCATTTTTGTTCATCCCTCGGCACCCTTTTGTCTTTCGTAAAATCTGGCTATCTTTTATTACCTGGCTTGCCCTGATTTCTCCATTAATAGTTTTCGTCTTACGTCGTTATCATACGGTACGGAAAACAGGTTTTTGGGTCTCGACACCACCATTGGATGCATGGTATGAAAATATCCGTAAATTCTCGAATCAGCCGATTATTGCTATTGGTTTTTTGCTTCTTATAGGTATTGGATTGGTTCAAATGTTCAGGAAAAGCATGTTTAGGAAAAACCTGTCCCTGCAGATTCTGCCACTTTGGTTTTTTGGCATTTATACGGCTCTGTTTGTGTTTTCCTTTCATCTTCCTGTTTTTCTGGACCGTTATCTCATTTTTCTCTCGGTTCCTTTTTACATCCTAATTGGTGTCAGTATACCTGCTGTGACAAGTCAATACCGGTTTCAAATTTTGTTGCTGATTGTAATTGGTGTTGCCATGATGGTTACTACCAACCTTAGCCCGGGAAACGGACGTGACCCGATAAATTTATCGGCCTTTGTGATGAATAAAAAGGATAGCAGTACCGCAGTATTAATCTCCCCTCCCTGGCTGGATAAAGGATTGATCTATTATTGTCGCCCTGATATTTTCAGACAGGAAGCTTCCTTCGATAAGAAACTGGAATCGGATCGCTGGTACCGAATCTATTCGCCACAGGATGCGGAAGTCAGATTGACGCATGATATTCACCGTGTCCTGTATGTATTAAACGGTGCGGATGAAATAAAGCATCAGGGCGATTTTCTTGAGCAAAAGCCTTTCGGATTCAAGCGATTAGAGACAAGGCCGTTTGGAAATGCAGACGCGGTAGTGGTTTATGAGCGCTAAAGACTTTTAAACAGTATGTTTCTTATCAGGCAATAAATTATCACGGGTCCAGTCCAGTTTTTTGACAAACGCCTGTTTCCTCACCTTACAGTCAAGGATAGGGCATACTGGACACGAAGTGGGCAAGCAGGGATCGGAGTGAATGAAAAATTCAACTTCTGTGCTGAATCCATCTGCAATTATTTTTTCCAGTGCCTGCACCTCTTTATGTGCCTCTTCAAGGGAAGCATACCAGGGAAGTGTTAAATGGCAGTCGATATGGAGGTGTGAGCCATATTTGAGAACCCGTAATTTGTGAATATCAATCCATTGGGTATGTCTGTTTTCATTCAGAAGCCGGATAATCTCCCCAAGCTTCTCATTATCAGCTTCATCGAGCAAATTGGTGATGGATCCTTTGAGCAACAGAAAGCCCATTCGGAGGATAAAACATCCGTAGATAATGGCCATTAAATTATCCAGCCAGGCTAAGCCAGTAAGTTGGATAAGCAATAAACCAACAAGTATTCCTGCCCCCGCTATGGTATCACTTAACAAATGCTTGCCTTCGGCTACCAGGATAAAAGAGTCGAATTTTCGACCATGACGAAGAAGATAAATGCCTACGAAATAATTGCAAAGTCCCGCAAAGCCGAGAAGATATAAGCCGTAATCAAGTTTTTGTAAGTGAGAAGGTTCAAAAAAGCCCTGGAATGCCTGAGCGAGGATAAGTAATGCCGTAATAAAGATGAGGCCACCTTCGAAACCGGCGCTTAAGTATTCAATCTTGCCATGTCCGTATGGATGGTCTTCATCTCGGGGACGCGAAGCATAATAGGTACTGAAGAGCGCGAATCCTCCAGCAACGACATTAATAATGCTTTCCAGTGCATCTGTTAATACCCCCCTTGAGCGTGTAAGATACCAGGCCAGAAACTTCAGTATGGTAAGCAATATACTGAATATCAATACCCGGCTCATGGTACGTATCTTAAACTGAGGTCCTTCGTGTAGTGTGTTCAAAAATTCAGGTGCTAGATAAATAAAGATGCAAAATAGTGAATTCTTTTACATATCTGTTTCTTTAAAAGTATTCCATATTCGGAGTATAATACATAATATTGCTATCTATGGCGTCAGATCATTTATTCAGACTTATCAAGTCGCTCAGTAAGAACGAAAAGGTGTATATCAAGCGATCTGCATCCCTTCACCGCATTGGAGGGAAGAATAAGTATATCAAATTTTTTGACCTGCTTTGCAGGATGAAAGAGTATGATGAAAAACTTATTCTGGAGAAATTTAAAGGAGATCCGTTTTTCAATAATATCAGCGCTGCTAAAAATTATTTGCTCAATTATATTCTGCATGTACTGGAGTCTTATCATCAAAGTGCTTACAGCGAAATCAGAAGCTGTTTGCATCAAGTGGAAATTCTGGAAGATAAAGGGTTGGTGGATCTTTGCAGGAAAAAAATTGCCAGGGCAGAATTTCTTGCTCTGAAATACGAATGGGTGGAACAGCTATTCTCTATCTACAGCTGGAAATATCATTTGTATCCGGAAGGAATGAAACGGGAGGAGTATTTGGATTATATGACGGAATTAGGACAGAAAATACAGGGAAATCTGGATAGCCTTCAGGAGTATGCGGGTATTAAGTCCGAATTTTATAAAGGTGTGGCGAAAGCCCTTTATCTGGACCCGAAAGGGTTGGAAATGAATAGGAGTATTGTTCTGGAGGAGATAAAGCGTGTAGAAACAAGAAATCCCGAAAGCTTTCATTCATTTTATGCGAAGTATAACTATTTACTATTGCTTAGAATTCTATACTCCTCTATCAGTAAAACGGCTGAGTCGATGCAATATGTAAGCCAGATGCATGAATTGTTTCTTGCTCATCCGCACATGGTAGGGCTTGAATTGTATAATTTTCTCTTCAACCTCCGGGAAAAGATGTATTACGAGGTTCAGCAAGGACAATCGGAAAAAATTCTTCATAGTTTCCGAATGCTGGATGAATTAAGCAGTGAATATGGAGCCCACAAAAAAATTGTATGGTTATTATTGCATAATATGAAATTTTCCTTGTGTATCCGGCTTGGTGAATTTATGGCAGCCAGGAAACATGCACTGGAATCGCAAAAAGTGTTTAGGCAACTGGAATCTTCGGAAATGTATGCAGAAGAACGAAAGTTTTTTCTCATCCGATCTGCGGTGCTTTATCTGGGCCTGGAAGATTATAAAGAAAGCCTGAGGTTTATTAATGAGGCATTGGAGATATCAGCACATGAAATGCTGGGTGACCTGAATTATTTTGCTCAGATATTTCAGTTGATTGTTTATTATGAAAAGGGAGAGTCTGAATTGATAGAATACCGCTCCAGAGCTGTTTATCGTACTTTACTTCGAAGAAAGAGAAAGTTTCATGCTGAGAAAGTAATGGTTGATTTTTTTCGAAGGGAGCTGGATAGTGATGAGCCCCCGCTTCGGGTTATTGCATTCGTGAGTCTGAAGGAAAAATTGATAGAAGTATTTGAAATGCATCCGGAGGAAAAGGTTATACTTCGCTTTTTTGATATCATGGATTGGATTCAAAGTAAGATTGATAAACTTAGCTTGCCTGATATGCTTAGGAAAAAATATCAGCGGTTATTTGAAACAGAATCCGGAAAAAAATTGTTGACTTATCTGAAAGAAAATTAAGTCATTATTCAAAAACCAATTGTCCGTTTCCTCTTACCCATTTAACAAGTTTGCCGGGGTGACCTTTACAATATACATTTCCTTGGTTGAATACCTGTGCATTGAGATAGGATGTTGAAAGCGGATTGATGCCTACATACATATTACTTACTCCATCGTTGGTGAGGTAGATGGTTGAACACTTGAGGTTTTCCGTACGAAAAACCCCAAACCCTGTACCATACAGATCAAGGATTTGAGCATCACCACAGAGGTTTATATCTCCCGAACCGGAAGTTATTCTGGCATTGATCATCCTGGCATGAATGGTTAAATTAACCGATCCGGAGGCATCTGTTGACTCCATATGAATTGTACTATCGGCCGAAATAACCTGAATCGTATTGGTGCACCTTACTTCTCCTGCCCCTTTATAAATAAAATGATTCAGATGGTGGACAGAAGCGTATACCGTGATGCGCCGTCCATAGCTTCTTACAAAGTTACAGATGTTGTGATTCCGTATTAAAAGGGTGTTGTTGCTGATAGATGTTTCAATATTGTCAATCAAATGCTTACCTGCAACTACTGTTATTCGTTCGATGGTATCCTGGGTAAGTACAAGATCTATTTTGTCTTCAAGCTGAATAGTATTAAAGGCTGTGGCGGTTCTGTCCGAAGTGATATCATTTCCGGTGCCTTTAAAGCAATCACAAAGCCCGTCTTTTTGACATCCTTGCCATGGTAATGCAATGCAAAAGAGAAAGAGAATGGAAAAAATGCGGCGGTACTTATTCAAGGAGCATAAATAGCAATATTCAAAACAGGAAGAGTGTCCCTTTAAGGAAATTCGAATACCCCTTATTAGCATTTAGAATGAATAAAGCGGTAAGATATTCCCCATTCAAAAAATTCGGCTCTTGCAAAGTAGGTTTTTAGCATTACTCCCGCAAGTACCCGGCGACTGAGCTGATAGCGCAAACCAACATGTGTATACATGGGTACCAGCTCACCGTTTACATGATCATAAAAATACACACCTACTTCAAGTGGCATTGAAAAACGACCTATGCATAATGCATAACCGATTTTAGCGGCAGGCTGAATGTATTGTTTTCGTTTAGCGGTTGAATCACTATGGTGGACTTCGGCATAATTGGCATCATTGTAAAAGATTTCTAGACCTAAGCTCCACAGATTTTTAGAGTTCCAGTATTTACTTACCATTCCGGTAACTATAACAGCAGGATAATAATTACCTCCTGGAGGGCTTATTTGACTAATGGCTCCGGCGATTCCAACCGAGAAAAAGCGGGAATGATCACATTTGGGAATTGTATCCAAATGAATTTTAGGTGGACAGGGCTTTATCATATAAGCCAATCCTCCATATAAGGCAGGCATATTAAGTCCGAGATTCGGAGTTTTAAAGGCCCCATTGGAAGCATGTGAAAAACTAATGCCAATGTCGGAACGGAAATTTTTGCAGAATTCCTGTTTCCATGTGAGTCGTAAATTCACAAAGCCATTTACATGAGATCCGATGGCAATATCTTTATAATTAGTTACCGGATCAAATGGTTTGGTAATATAGCTAAGTCCGGTACCTACCCGCAAACAAATTCTGGTTTGTATGCCTGTATTGAATGGGAAATCAAAATAAGGATTTATGCTGTATAAATTGCCCAGATTTTGTGGGTTTCCCAGGTCAAATACACTGAACGCAACACCGGGTTCAGGATAATTAAAAAGCTGATCCCAATAATGATGCCCATGTGAGGGCCGGGCAATACATACTTCTGTTACTTGTACATGCCCTTGGGTAAGATAGAGCATATCGCTGTGATGAGCTATTATAAACCCATATTGATATCCAGGAGTTATAATAAGGGGCTCCTTGCCAGGCATGCATACCTGCCTGCCACCAACCATAGAACACCCGGGATCGGTAGGGTCCGGTGTTTGAGCAAATAGCGCAGTCGTCTGAAAACCAATCAGACTAAGGCAGGATAAAATAAATACACGAAAGTAGCTCGGAACCATTTAGCCGATAAAGATAGTAAAATAGGTAAAAGTGAATCAGATATTTAAACATACAGCAAATTATTAGAGCAACGAAATAGGGTTGGTCATTTAATGAGAAGTAGAATGAAGCATATTGCCGGATGAATCCCGAATTGAAAGTTCCATAACACTTAAAATACCGGAGATCAGGGAGAAGAGTCTCTTATCGGAAAGGCAGAATTATTATCTTTATGAACTTATGCAGACATCTACAGACTCAAAATTGCTGGCTTTTGGAAAGCTATTAAAAATTATGGACGAACTCCGGGAGCAATGCCCATGGGATAAAAAGCAGACTATTGAAAGCCTCCGGCATCTGACCATCGAAGAAACATATGAATTGGCGGATTCTATTATGGAGAAGGATATGGATAAGATAAAGAAGGAACTGGGCGATGTATTGCTCCATATTGTTTTTTATGCAAAAATTGCTTCAGAAACTAATGCTTTTGATATTGGGGATGTGATCAATTCCTTATGTGAGAAATTGATCCATCGCCATCCCCATATTTATGGTGATGTAAAAGTTCAGGATGCTAAGGAAGTGTCGGAGAACTGGGAAAAACTAAAATTAAAGGAAGGTAATGCTTCTGTTCTTGGCGGCGTGCCCATTTCGTTACCCGCCATCATAAAAGCATCAAGAATACAGGAGAAGGCAAAGGCCGTTGGATTTGATTGGGAAGAACCCCATCAAGTATGGGACAAAGTGCAAGAAGAGCTGCAGGAGCTGAAAGAGGAAGTGAAACAAAATAGCAGCCCGGAACGGATAGAGGATGAATTCGGGGATTTGCTTTTCTCGCTTGTTAATTATGCGCGTTTTATTGGCGTCAATCCGGAAGATGCATTGGAAAGGACGAACCGGAAGTTTATTAAGCGTTTTCAATACCTCGAAAGCAAAGCTTCAGCCAGCGGAAAGAAGCTTCAGGATATGACCCTTTCGGAAATGGATGTTTATTGGAATGAGGCAAAAAAAATGTAATTATCCGGAGTCAAGACCAACAGATTAAAGGGAGCAATAACAGTCCGATCGATGAGAATTTTAATGTATTGTAATAAGTTCGGAGGGCCTACCACCACCTTCATTCAGAACGATCTGCTGCAGCTTACAAAAAATCATCAGGTAAAACATCTGAGTACTGTACTGGATAAGGATGGAAGTTTTAGGTATTCGGATGTTGATATAGTTCCATATTACAGAGACCTCTTTACGGCTAAAGTGTATTGGATTTTAGAAAAACGGGGCTGGTACTTGAGCTATAAGAACAAGTCTTTTGCAAAGAAAGTGAATGAAATTGTTGATTCATTCAATCCGGATATTATACTCTGTAATTTTGGGATTGAAGCTCTGGTATTAACTGATAATTTGAATGAACAAAACAAAAAGAGGCCAATCGTTATAAATTTTCTTGGATATGATGCTTCTTTTCATCTAAATCGGCCGTCTTATGTTTCAAAATTAATGGAACTGTCCGGTCTCTCCAATGTTTTTGCTACGTCGAACACTAATTTTCTGAAAAAAAATCTGGAAGTAAAAGGAGTGTTTTTCAGGGAAAACAAAGTGATTCATACAGGAATAAATCTGACCTTCTTCGACCGGAAAGGATATATACCCAAACAGGATAAATATATCTTTCTGCAGATAGCGCTGCTTTCTTATAGAAAAGGTCAGGATGTTGCAATTTATGCGTTTAAAAAAATGCTGAGCATGGTTCCTGATCCTGGCAAATACAAACTGATATTGGCAGGGGGGGGAGAACCTGGAATAGGTGAACTAATACGGATGATACCAGTCCGGCTTGGAATTGAAAGCCAGGTTGAGTTTACGAACTGGATTACCCCTCTTGAAGCCAAACAACTGATGATGGAGGCTAATTGCTTTCTTCATCACAGTAAAACCATAAACTGGAGAACAGAAGGGGTGCCAACTGCTGTTTCGGAGGCTATGGCAATGGAATTACCCATTATATCAACCTGGCATGCCGGTATACCTGAACTAGTAGAGGAGGGGGAAAATGGATTTCTGGTGGAAGAAAATGATATAGAGATGTTTGCCAAACGGATGATCGATATTCAGTCATGGGGTTACAAGAGCAATAACAGGGAGAAGGTGGAGAAATATTTTAATATTGAAAAGAGAGGCGAAGCCCTTAATAACTATTTTGACGAAATATTACTCCGACAGAAAAAAAATATCTGATTGTGATTCTCTTTTGATAGTCACTGTTAAAAAAAGAACAAATGGTAATTGGTAATGGTCTTGTGGCAAGAATGCTGGAGAAATTTGATGTGAATGATCATATCTTGATATTTGCCTCCGGTGTCTCCAACTCGGGAGAAAATAGTGATACTGAATATAAAAGAGAGTCTGATTTGCTTTTGTCCAAGAGGGGAACAAAAGCAAGGCTGGTATATTTTAGCACATGCAGTATGTTCGATCCAACCCTTCAGGAAGGGAAGTATGTGAAGCATAAAAGAGCAATGGAAGAAATGATAGCAAGCGAGTTTCATAGTCATTTAATCCTGCGTCTTCCATTACTGATTTCAAATGCGCCTAACCCCTATACCTTTTTTAATTTTATGAGTCAGCGAATCCGCCAGGGAACACCAATTCCGGTTCACTCCAATGCATGGAGATATTTGATGGATGCTTCCGATCTGAGTTTCTGGATTCCAATACTGATTAAACGATCTGTAGCAGAGCGTCAGACGATAAATATGGCATATGATAACGCTGCAAAAGTGACCCATATTATTAGTCTTATGGAGGAAATAGTTGGAGTTAAGGCAAATAAAGAACTTGTTGAGCGTGGAAGTTATTACGACTTTGACCGGACTGATTTCAGGGGATTGATAAAAGAAGTTGGATTTCCATTTGATCCAGAAACGTATAATTTACAAATTCTTAGAAAATATCTGGAGTTGGAGCGAGAAGGCTGGTGATCTGCATTCTCCTTAATTAAGGGTGACCATCCAGACACATTCGATGTATAAAAATCAGAAGCATGAAGATTTATTCCAGGCATACCATCTCAGAGTTGCCAGGATATGAAGAAAAAAAGGAATTATTCCCTTTTTTTTTCCTGGAGTCGTATGCGCAGTATTTGGAAGAAGCCGGACATGGGGAGTGGTTATTATTTGTTTCTGCTGATGGACAATACATGATGCCCGTAAGAAGGTATCGCTCCCGATTTCTTCGACTTGTTCAGATATTATATGTTCCACTGAAAGTGAATGGAAGATTGGAAGAAGAGCAAGAATTGGATTTTATGGAGACATTTTTAGATTGTGTCAGGAGCGAAAATCATGCTGATAGGATCGTGCAACCTCCAACACATGTTGTTTTTCAAAAAGCTCCTTTAAATACTGTTTCTTGTGGTTTTGGAACCTGGTATCTGCCCTTAAACGAGTTAACGGAGGAAGACCTGTGGAAACGACTGCATGGGAAACACCGTAATGTAATAAAGAATGCACAAAATCAAGGGGTTGTTATAAAGGAAGGGATTGATCAACTGGACATATTCTTTGAATTATACAAAACAACTATGCAAAGATCGGATATGTATGTTGATCCGGTTTCTGAATTCAGGCAACTATATTTTGCCTTGAAGCCGGATCATATTATTTGTGCTGTAGCTTATTTTCAGGAAAAACCACAAGGTGCAATTTTATTGCCTTATACCCATTTTGGGGCTTACTATGTTTATGGCGCTTCTGCTGATCAGATGGAAGTGAATGGAGCGGTTAATTACCTGCATTGGACCATGATTCGATCAATGAAGAAACGAAATGTGGCCAGATATGATTTTGTTGGCGCCCGTTTAACCACTATTAAGGGAAGCAGGTTGGAAGGGATACAACAATTTAAAGCAAGATTTGGCTCTGAATTGGAGAAAGGATGTTTGTGGAAAGCAGATATTAATGGGTTCAAATGCAGGCTATATGATAGGGTTCTGGGCCTTTATTGGAAATTAAAGGGAATGTCGTGGAAGGGCGATATTATTGACCAGGAGATCAGTAGATTAACTAATTTTGCATCCGTTGAATGAATGGAATGCTTTGGTAATACCTATAACCGTAGTGATATGTCTCTGAAAGAGAAAAAAAAAGTACTTTTTACTTTTGATTATGAGTTATTTTTAGGCACAAGAAGTGGCTCTGTTTCCCGATGCCTTATCGAGCCTACCGAGCAGATTATGAGGATGTTGGGGCAATATAAGTTTAAAAGTATTTTTTTTGTGGATGTTACTTATTTGCTAAGAATGAAAGAATTAGCAATAATAAACCCACGTGTTTTAGATGACTTTGATAGAATCCGGGCTCAGATAAAACAGATGCTCCAGCGAGGTCATTATGTTTTTCCTCATATTCACTCCCATTGGCTTGATGCAAAATATTTGGTCGATGATAATCAGTGGGACTTGTCTGATGTAAGCCGATATCGTCTCCATCTGCTTAGCCCTGAGGAAAGAAAAGATTTGTTTTCTCGTTCGTTTGCACTGTTGAGGGAAATACTTGATCCAGCTAAGATAGATTACGAATTAAATGGATTTAGAGCCGGAGGATGGAGTATTCAGCCATTTGCCGATTTCAAAGTCTTGTTTGAAGACTTCGGAATTAAATATGATTTTACTGTCATGAGAGGCTGGTCGTATTTTTCTTCAGCACAGCATTTCGACTTCAGAACAGTAACAAGTTTGCCTGAAACCTATACCTTTTTGGATGATATATTGGTTCCTTCTCCTGGTCCATTCAGAGAATTTTGTATTTCAAGAATAAAGAAATCTGGTCTTATCGGAAATTTATTAGGCAGGGTAGAGCTTAAAGTACTTCCAGGCCGGATTAGAAATTCGCTTGGTGACGGTTTCAGTACCGTGTTTGCAGGTTCGGGTGAAAGCAATCTGTCGGAGAAAAAGGCTGATGAATATGAATGGGAAATGGCCTCTTTTGAGCTATTAAAGAATCAGAATTTCAGAAATTACTTGACTTTTTTAGAGAAAAATTCTTATTTGCAGTTTATCTCCCATCCCAAAATGCTTAGTCTGCATAATCTTCAAAATGCGGATAGATTTCTCAATGAGGTTAGTGAAAAATATTTCATTGAGACAGACTTTAAAAAGATGATTGATTTATGAAAAAAATCCTAATCGTTGTAGGCACGCGTCCTAACTTTATAAAAGTAACCCAGTTTAAAAGGCTAGCCGCTGAATATGCTTCACTGGAAGTTAAAATTGTCCATACTGGTCAGCATTATGACAAGCAAATGGCCGATGTTTTCTTTGACCAGTTTGGTTTGGTGCCTGATTTTTTTCTGAATACCCCTCCAGGTTCTCCCAACTTTCAGATGGCAGAGATTATGCTTCGCCTGGATAAAATATTTCATGACTACACACCCAATCTGTTAATAGTGGTGGGAGATGTCAACTCTACTTTAGCTGCTGCTTTATGTGCACATAAATCGGGTATCCGGCTGGCTCATCTGGAAAGCGGATTACGTAGTCATGACAGAACCATGCCGGAAGAATTCAACAGAATATTAACTGACCAGCTGAGCGATTATTTTTTTGTTACTGAGCAAAGTGGAATAGATGCTTTGCAACGAGAAGGTTTGGATAGGGGGAACGTATTTGTTGTAGGTAACACCATGATTGACACATTGGTCGCATTCCGGAAGGATATTCTGGAATCTGATATTCTTAGTAGGCTAGGAATCAAGAAAGGGCATTATGTACTCATGACCATGCATAGACCTGCAACCGTTGACACAAAGGAGGGGCTAGAGAAACTTCTGGAACTTGTAGAACGGGTTACCGAATATAGTGTATTGGTATTTCCGATCCATCCCAGAACAATGAAAAATGCAGAACAATACAACCTGACATTAAGATTCAAGAAAAACACCAAACTGATTCTCGTAGATCCTTTGGATTATTTTGCTTTTCAATGTCTCGTAGCTAGTGCGAGTTATATTCTAACCGATAGTGGAGGTATACAGGAAGAATCAACTTTTCTGGGAGTTCCTTGCCTTACATTAAGGCCCAATACGGAACGCCCTGTTACTATCCAGTTAGGTACAAATGAATTGGTTCCGTTCGACCTGGTACTGGTCGGAGAAAAGATAAAGGAAATACAAGCTGGTCGTTATAAAAAGGGCACAGTTCCTCCCCTTTGGGATGGAAAGGCGACAGACCGTATTTTAAAAATATTGAGCGAATTGCCAATCTAAGTCCGTTAAATTGATGCTTTGACGCTGGTTCTTACGTTACAAGCAAAAAGTCCAACGGTTGATACATGATTTTTTGTTAATTTTACATATAGTATGCTAGCTAAAAAGGTTGACAGTTTTATTCAAAAATGTGCGTCTCTGCGCGTAGCGGTTATTGGAGAAACAATCATTGACGAATTCATTGAAGCTTCGTATGAAGGACATTCGATCAAATCAGCCTGTCCGGTGTACAAATTAAGTAACCATGATCGCCAATCTCAACAAGGCGGAGCAGCAGCAATGGCTGGGCATCTAAAAGATTTTGTAAAATCTGTTGAGTTAATAACCAATACACAAGGTGAAATTGTTAAAACAAGGTATGTTGATGTTTTTGACCGGAAAAAGCACGTTGAAATTAATAAGTTTGATTCCATTGGATTTCGTGACATTCAGATAGATACAAATGAATATGATGTTTGTATTGTAGCCGATTTTGGACATGGATTTTGCAATAAGCTGAAGATTAATGATGGATTTCATCTTAATTGCCAGACAAATTCGAATAATTTCGGATTTAACAGGATCAGTAAATGGAAAAAATACAGAAAAAAAAGTGTTAGTCTTGATTTGCGCGAAGCCAGTCTTCAAATGAACAGGAATATAACGGACACTCCGGAAGACATTCAGGAGCTTTTTAATTATGAAATGAATTCTGAAACTGTTTTTTTAACATTGGGTGGTAAAGGGTCTGTTTACACAAATGGAAAAGAGACAATTCGACAAAATGCATATCCCAGTCAGATTATAGATACAATAGGAGCAGGTGATACTTATTTTTCATTTGCATGTTTGATCGCTGCGATCGATAATCCTTTGCAAGATCTTGTAATTCCTTCACTGGCAGCTAGTCTTAGTACCACCTGGCTATGTAATGAACGTTCAGTAACCAAACAAAGTCTGCTCGATTATGCAAACCGATTCGTATCGTGACCATTTTTCTGATTTTTTTGCATCTATTGTTCTTCGTACTCAAATTGAAGAAGCAGTAAGCATCATAAAACAGAGCAAGAGAATTTTTTTCATAGGTAATGGCGGGTCAAATTCAATTTGTTCGCATATGATGGAAGATTTTGCCAAGATGGGCCGTTTCCCAACTTTTTCATTCTCAGATGCGGCTCTAATCACTTGTTATGCCAATGATTATGGATACGAGAATGCTATGATGGAATGGCTTAAAATCCATTTCACAGATGATGATTTGTTGATTGCCATAAGCAGCTCAGGAGAATCAAAAAATATTTTAAATGCGGTTGAATATGTTAAGTCAACACAACAAAAAATAATAACGTTAAGCGGATTTAAAAAGGATAATTCACTTAGCAGATCCGGCAATCTTAATATTCAGCTATCTGTTAGTAATTACGGTATTGTAGAGTGTTTTCATCAGGTAATATTACATATCATTCTTGATGTCGTTACAGGTACAAAATAGGTAATCGGTGTAAGGGTAATCCTAAAGGAGTTCAATAAACAGGAGTTATGAAAATGGGGTTTGCTTGCGGAGTGTTTGATTTATTCCATGCCGGTCATGTATTAATGTTAAAGGAATGCAGAGAACATTGTGATTTTTTAATCGTTGCAGTCAACACCGCAGAATCATTTGATGAAAAGATAAATCCTGGTAAACAAGCTCCTGTTTTTACACTGGAGGAGCGTTTGCTAATTGTAAGCTCCTGCCGGTTTGTAGACGAGGTACTGAGCTATTCTTCCGAAGCAGAATTGCTGAATATACTGAAAGAAAAAAACATATCGATTCGCTTTCTTGGAGATGATTATAAAGGCAAAGCAATTACAGGGGAAGAGCTTCCGATAGAAATTTATTACACCAACAGATCCCATGGATTATCTACGAGCGGTTACCTTCGTAAAATTCGATCTATAAAGGGCTAAGAATAAAGAATGCCGGCCCGAAATAATTCCGCCTTCCCAATATCCTTTCGTATATTCGCAACATGCTTTACATCACTTTTAATGATGCACCTTCTGGCATATATTTGGGTCAGGTTACAGATGTATGTAATTATCTGGAAAAAAGGCTTCCTGTAAAGATTCGGTTAATTGCATTCGTGTCCATTCGTACTTTTTTAAAAGATAGGAGAGCAATCCGTTTGGAATTTTCTCGCGCTATAGTTGTTCCAATGTTTCCGACGATGTCTCTTTGGCGATTGAACCTCTTTACCTTGTTTTTTCTTCAGCTTTTTAGATCTGAAAAGATATCCATTAGTAGAGGACCATATGCTACATGGCTTGCCTTATGTATTAAAAAAACAGGATTAATTCAAAAGGTGTGTTTCGATGCCCGCGGCGCATATGATGCTGAGCTTCATGAATATGGCGTGGTTAAAAATAAAAGAATAGTCCGTGGTATCAAGTCATTGGAAGGAGAAGTGCTGCGTCGCGCTGATTTTCGTTTGGCAGTTTCTAATAGCCTTGTCACTTATTGGCAACAAAATTATGGATATAAAGATAATAGGCATGTAGTTATACCTTGTACCCTTTATTCTGGATTTTTAGAACCTTTACCATTCAAGGAAAGTAGTCTGATTGTAAAACAGGAGCTAGGTGTTGCTCAGGAAGATATTCTGCTTTCCTATTCAGGTTCATCCTCGGGATGGCAATCATTTGAAATGGTTAAAAAATTTCTTGCTGTCCAGTTAAAAAAGAACCCTCTTCTAAAGATTATTTTTTTATCATCGGCATTGCCGGAAGGGTTGAATGAAGAACCATTTAAAGGCCGTCTTATACAAAAGTGGGTAAGGCCATCAGAAGTAAAAAGGATTCTTTCGGTTTGCGATTATGGATTAATCATCCGCGAGAAGTCGGTAACTAACAAGGTGTCGTCGCCAGTCAAATTTGCAGAGTATCTTTCCTGCGGACTGCAGATACTGATATCTCCCGAAATTGGGGATTATTCTGATTTTGTATTGCGGAATGATTGCGGGCAATTAGTGTCTGATGTAAGGCATGAATTGGATCTTTCTAAGATCGGATATAATCGAAAAGTAGAATATCGTGAGCTGGCTATCCGGTATTTTTCAAAGGAGACATATTTGGAGAGCTATAAAAAGATATTCGAATGAAGATTGCTCTGCTTACAGATGGAATTTATCCATATGTGATAGGTGGAATGCAAAAGCATTCCTACTGTTTGGCCAAGTACCTGGCGCAGGAACATGTGCATATAGATTTATACCATTTCAAGCCGATTGGATGTGAATCCGTGGATTTGTTTACCGAAGAAGAGTTAAGATATATTCATTTTGTTGATGTAGCCTTTCCTGAAAAGGGGTTTCTGCCAGGACATTATCTGCATGAGTCATTCGAATATTCAACAAGAATATATCAAATATTGAAGAAGCGTGATCCGGTTGATTATATTTATGCGAAAGGTTTTACTGCGTGGAAACTGTTAGATGAAAAAAGGAAGGGGGCTCAGTTAGCTCCTGTAGGAGTTAATTTTCATGGATATGAAATGTTTCAGACTCCTGCGTCATTCCGTTCAAAAATGGAACAGATGCTACTGAAGGGACCTGTACGGTTTAATATGAAATATGCTGATCAATTATTTTCCTATGGTGGCAAAATTACTAGTTTGCTTCTTGATTTGGGAGTTGAGCAAGATAAGATCATACAAATTCCGTCAGGAATAGAAAAAGATTGGATTATAACCACCCCAGAGCCGGCGGGGGTGGTGAGAAGATTTATCTTTGTAGGACGTTATGAGCGGCGTAAGGGAATTGAAGAGCTTACTCGGGTGCTTAGGAAATGGAAAGGACTTGAAATTCAATTTGTATTCGTAGGCCCGATACCGCTTTCCAAGAGATTAAAAAATGAATGGATTCATTATGAAGGAGCTGTTAACGGCCCTGAAGAAATGAAACGACTCATGAAGGGTTCAAATGTACTCGTGTGCCCAAGTCATTCTGAAGGCATGCCAAATGTAATTCTAGAAGGGATGGCAAGCGGTCTTGCGGTAATTGCCACTGACGTAGGAGCGATTTCTGCAATGGTTGATAATACAAACGGGTGGTTGATACAACCTGGAAATGAGGTTGCATTGAATGCCGCCATGCAAGACGCAGCTCGTATTGGAGAGGCAGTACTTAGCGATAAAAGGATGAGTTCTGTGGAAAAGTGCAATACCGAATTTTTGTGGAAAGTATTGGCTAAGAGGACATTGAAAGAGATAGAAAAGCACCTTGTCGCTTAACGGAGAATAAAAGCATACTTTAGATTAAAATGATATTAGGGAATTTATTAACATGAAGGAACTAGATACATTTACACAAAGACCGCTCGAGACCCTACTTATCTATCTCACTATTTTTATAAGTTCCGTTACTTTTTTTACAACACCGTTTGAAGGATATTTTCACTACGTTATTTTCATCCTTTTTTTGCCTTTTTTTATAAGCAAATTCGGCTTTCCAAAACTACCTTTCCAAATATTATTGCTACCGCTTCTAATTGGAATTTTTCAAATTGGACTTGGAAATAATTCTGCTGAACTTTTTTTGAAAATATTTATTGGTGTCTTGCTGTCTACATCCTTCTATTTTTATGTGTTCGAATATTATGACCTGGATGTCAATCGTCTGTTTCGTTTATATATAAAGGGGTGTAAAATTGTCAGTTATATAGGATTGATTCAATGGCTTTCGTATGAAATTCATTTTTCCTTTGGATACGATTATAGTTGGTTATTCAATAAATGGGGGCTTGTCTCGAATGAAGCAGGTGGACTCAGAATTAATAGCATATTTTCAGAACCAGCCCAATTCGCCATTGTATTGGCTCCAGCTGTTTTTGTTGCCATACACGGTTTAATTTTCAGGACAGACCAATACCTAAGACCATTTGAATGTCTTTTGATTATTTTGGTTGAGTTCCTTAGTACTGCTTCTACAGGCTATATTGGCTTTTTCGTTATTCTTCTGCTTTTGCTAGTTAATTATGGTTATTTTATGAACTTGCTTTTGGGATTCGGAGCTTTGTTTGCACTTGGAAGTGCAATATATAGTTATGTGCCGGAATTTCACTCTCGCATTGATTCATCTATTGGCCTTTGGGTAGATGAAGACCTTTCTGTAAAAAACGTAAATTCTTCAAGCTTTGTGTTATATAATAATTTTCATATTGCTGTGGAGAATTTCAAACATAGTTATTTTATTGGTACCGGTCTTGGTTCGCATAAAATTGCATTTGAGAAATATTCTTTAACCCGAAATAAAGGGGTGTTGAATTTTGCATTTAATAAAAGTGATGCAAACTCAATGTTTTTACGATTGTTGTCCGAAACAGGGATAATAGGGGTGGTATTCATTCTGGTCGTTTTGTATAAATGTTACATTCGGAAAAAGCCGGAAGAGGAAGACGGGCATTGGATTATTTCCAATGCCCTGCTGGTACTTATTATTTTGTCTTTGCTTAGACAGGGGAATTATTTCCTAAATGGTTTTCCATTTATTGTTTGGTTGTATTACTATAACTTTATTGACTATAGGGCAAAAGCGATTGAGAATAATAAAGTTATGGAAGAAACAGTTTCAGAAGCAAATTATTTACAGAATCAATCTTAAGCATGTGATACCTTTTAATAAACCATTTGTTTCCGGGAATGAAGCTGTAAACATACAGCGAGTGATAGAGGATGGTAAGTTTTCTGCCGGTGGAGAGTATTCTTCATTATGTGAAATTTTTTTTCAGCAGCGCTGGGGATTCAATAAGACACTGCTTACTAATTCATGTACAAGTGCACTTGAAATGGCAGCGCTTTTGCTTGGGATAGGCTCTGACGATGAAATAATAATGCCAGCCTATACCTTTGTTTCTACAGCGAATGCCTTTTTATTGAGAGGTGCAAAAGTGCTTTTTGCTGATAGCTCAGCTGCTTCTCCGAATATGGAAGTGGAGCAGATAAAACCGCTTATCAGTTCACGAACACGCGCTATTGTTATCGTCCATTATGGAGGTATAGCCTGTGATATGGATCCCATTATGGCTTTAGCTTCTATGTATGGAATAGCTGTTGTAGAAGATGCTGCACATGCACATGATGCATACTACAAAGGAAAGCCTTTGGGCTCATTCGGACAGCTAGCTGCATTTTCTTTTCATGAAACAAAAAACATCACAGCTGGGGAAGCCGGGCTGCTTGTAATAAATGATGAATCCTTTGTTCAAAAAGCAGAAATACTTCATGATAAAGGGACGAACCGAGCTTCTTTTATCCGCGGACAAGTGGCAAAGTATGAGTGGATGGATATTGGTTCCTCTTTTGCTCCTTCGGAAATAACGGCAGCTTTCCTTTTTGCACAGCTGGAAATGATTGAAACGGTAACTGTAAAGAGGCGCCAGCTTGTGACATGGTATTATGATCGATTAACTACTTTGGCTCGGAAAGGGTGTTATCGCTTACCGGAAATACCAAACTATTCCTCTGGAAATGGGCACATCGTTTATCTCCTGTGTCGTAGCAAATCAGAGCGTGATGGGCTGATTGACTTTCTTAAATCAAAACAGATTCAGGCTTCATTTCATTATCAAGCTTTGCACGAAAGTCCTTTTTTTAGCCGATACTATGATGGGGTTAAACTCCCACAGGCCATGCTGTATAGTGACTGTCTTGTGCGGCTTCCTGTTTACTATCTTATGACGAAGGGAGAGGTGAACCAAGTTGCAGATGTTATAGAACAATTTTATCACCAATTAATGCCATAAGTAATGTGCGGGATAAGCGGAATTTATGGATTAGATGACGAGCACAGGGCAGTTGCCTTGGTAAAGGGAATGAATTCTGTGTTGGCCCATCGGGGACCTGATGATGAAGGTATTTATTCTGATACCCATGTTGCTCTTGGACATAGAAGGCTGTCGATTATAGATCTAACTGCGGCCGGTCATCAACCGTTTATTTCGGAGGATGGAAGATACATTATCGTGTACAACGGAGAGCTTTATAATTATCGTGATTTACGTCTTGAATTACAACGAATCCAGGCAGGATCTGATCAAGCGGCTTACAACTTTGTGACCAAAACAGATACAGAAGTGGTTTTAGCTTCTTATCTGCGTTGGGGTAAGGGCTGTCTGAAGTATTTTAATGGGATGTTTGCTTTTGCTATCTGGGACAAGAATGAGCAACGGTTGTTCATTGCACGAGATCGCCTTGGAATTAAGCCACTTTATTATTACTGTAAGGATAAACTTTTTTTGTTTTCTTCTGAGATAAGAGCCATACTTGGAACAGAACTTGTTCCAAGAAAAGCTGATCCGGTAAGCCTTATAGATTATCTTCGTTACCAGACAGTACATGCGCCCAGAACAATTATTAAAGGAGTAGGTATGTTGATGCCTGGGTATTGTCTGACGGTTTCTGCTGAGGGAGTAGCGACGGAACCTTACTGGAATATGTCCTCTTTTGTTGCAGCACCGGAAATACCCAGAACATATGAGCAAACCTGCAGTGATGTGTATAATCTTCTTTTGAAAGCGGTCGAAAGAAGACTTGTAGCGGATGTCCCTTTTGGTGCCTTCCTTTCGGGAGGTATTGATTCAAGTTCAATAGTAGCTTTGATGAGCCAGGTAGCAGTAGGTAAAGTCAAAACATTTTCAATCACTTTTGATGAGCAGGAATTTAGTGAAGGAAGATTCGCTCAGCAAGTAGCTTCCAGGTATAAAACCGATCATCAGGAAATCAGGTTGAAAGTGTCCGATTTTTTAGAGCAATTGCCGGAAGCATTAAAAGCAATGGATCATCCTGGCGGCGATGGAATCAATACTTATGTTGTATCTAAGGCAACAAGGAATGCTGGGGTAACAATGGCTTTGAGTGGGCTGGGTGGAGATGAACTGTTTGCCGGCTATCCTGTTTTTACCCGTACTATATCTCTCAGTAACAAGAAATGGATTGGCTATATCCCTGCTTTTGCGCGAAAACAAGTAGGAAATACATTGCGTATGCTGAAACCCGGAACAGCATCGGAAAAAGTGGCAGAGTTACTTCTCATAGGACAAACCGAATTACAAGCAGCTTATCCACTGGCTAGAAAAATGATGTCCGAAAGGGAGATGTTACGCTTGCTTAAAAAGCAGGAACCTGTTCTGAATTCCATTCGTTCGCAGCTTCGGATGCTTGCAGCATGGCCTAAAGAGTTGATGCTTTCGGCTGTTTCTCTGGCTGAAATGCAAAGTTATATGCAAAATGTGCTGCTACGGGATGCTGATCAAATGAGTATGGCTGTGGCTTTAGAAGTTCGGGTACCTTTTCTGGATCACAAGTTGGTTGAATATGTACTTGGGGTACCTGATAAGTATAAATACCCCCACACGCCTAAAAAACTATTGGTAGATGCAATGGGCGATCTCCTTCCTTCAGACATTGTTAACAGGCCCAAAATGGGATTTACATTCCCCTGGAAAAAGTGGATTGGAAATGAACTTCATTCTTTCTGCGAAGAAAAGATGATTAACCTTTCGAAACGGTCATCATTTGAAAGTAGAGGAGTAATAAACCTATGGAAGGCATTTCTGGATAACGATCCTCGCGTTCCTTGGTCCAGAATCTGGTATCTTGTAGTGCTTGAAAACTGGTTAACAGAACATGGAGTCGAAGCCTAAGCCTGTAATTCTTCTTTTTATTGATTGGTTTCTTCCAGGTTATAAAGCTGGGGGGCCTGTCACTTCCTGTTCTAATCTTATTGAACATTTAAGGGATGAATTTGAATTCAAAATAGTAACGCGCAATACAGACTATACTGAAACAACTCCATACGAGGGTATTGAAAGTAATGTGTGGAATAAAAGAGAGGAAGGTGTTTTCGTTTATTATTTCTCACAAGACCAGCTCAACAAAAAGAATCTGAAACGCCTCATTGCCGAAACACCACATGATAGGGTATACCTTAACGGAATCTATTCCAGATATTTTACGTTATATCCTTTGTTGATTTTGAATAAGCATAGAGAAACTGTTATTGTCGCTGTAAGAGGAATGCTTGCGGAAAGCGCTATAGCAGTGAAGAAGCGGAAGAAAACTTTTTTTATCCGAATAGCACGATTTCTTGGACTATTTAAGAATATCATTTTCCACGCTACCAATCAACAGGAAGTAGAAGATATAAAGAAGCAGTTTGGATCCGGCAGTAACGTTCTGTTAGCAGCAAATCTGGCTCCGATTCCCAATTTTAAAGAGAATGGTAATCGGGTAAAAAAAGAAGGTGTTTTGTCACTGATAAGCATAGCTCGTATAGCACCTGAAAAAAACCTGCTTTATGCATTAGAAGTATTGACACAGGTAAAGGGTTACGAAGTCTATTTTGATGTTTATGGCCCGAAGTATGATATTGTTTATGCAAAGGAATGTGAAGTAATGGCTACAAGACTTCCGGAAAATATTCACGTAAATTTTTGGGGAAGCATCCCCCCTGAAAAAGTAGCTGATTTGTTAGATAAGAGCCATTTTTTATGGATGCCTACCCGTGGAGAAAATTTTGGTCATATTATTCTTCAGTCTTGGAGTGCCGGTTGCCCTGTTATTATCAGTGATCAAACACCTTGGCATAACCTGGAAAAAGAGCTGTTAGGCTGGGATCTTCCACTAAAGAATCGGGAAGTATTTGCAACTGTGATCAAGACCTGTGCCGCAATGGGTCAGGATAGATATAACCAGTTGTCTAATGCCTCCTTTCGTTTTGCAAGCCAAAGGACGAAGGATGCCCAACTAATTGAGGATAATAGAAGGCTTTTCAAGGGATAACCATAATGAGGGAAAAGGATTAACTTTGTTTTTATGCAAGTCACAGACCTTTCTGAGTATAATAACGATTGGTATAACCCTGGTGCAGGTTTGTTCAAACGTGGGCTATGGTATTGTGTTAATGCTTGTTTTTTTGTTTCCTATTTCCCTTTTAGTGGAATAAAAGTGACATTGCTTCGTTTGTTCGGAGCTACAGTTGGAAAAGGAGTAGTTATTAAACCGGCTGTTAATGTTAAATATCCATGGAAATTAAAAATAGGAGATCATGTGTGGATTGGGGAAAGGGTATGGATTGATAACCTCGATAATGTCATAATTGGAAATCACAGCTGCCTTTCACAAGGGGCGATGATTCTCTGTGGAAATCATAATTATAAGAAAAGAACATTTGATCTGATCACGGCACCGGTTGCGTTAGAAGAAGGGGTGTGGCTGGGGGCTAAATCATTGGTATGCCCGGGTGTAGTTTGCTACGCTCACTCAGTTTTGGCGGCTGGTGCAGTAGCAAATAAAAACCTGGAGTCCTACTCAATATATCAGGGAGTGCCTGCCAAGTTGGTAAAGGAGAGGATTATAGAATGAAAATTTCTATCATCACCGTTTGTTTTAACAGTGAGTTAACGCTTGAACATGCTATTCGTTCGGTTTTGTCACAGGAAGGGATAGACCTGGAATATATTGTTGTTGATGGAGGATCGACAGATGGTACATCAAAGATTCTCGAACAATATGAATCCAAAATTCATAAACTTATTTCCGAAAAAGATGATGGTATCTATTTTGCGCTGAATAAGGGTATTAAGATGGCTACCGGAGATATTATCGGGATACTTCACTCCGATGATTTTTATACCTCTCCGCGCTCTTTGTTTATGGTAATGGATAAGTTAGAGAAAACAGGGGCAGATGCGGTGTATGGCGATCTTCAGTATGTTAACAGAGATAATCCCGATAAGATATTCCGGAATTGGATTTCGGGACCCTATAGAGAAGGGCTTTTTCTTAAGGGTTGGATGCCTCCGCATCCCGTTTTTTTTGCTAGGCGTTCATGCTATATTCAGTACGGTTTATTTAATACGCTGTTCAAGACAGCTGCAGATTACGAGCTGATGCTGCGATTTATTCATAAGTATAAAATTAAACTTGCTTATATTCCACAGGTATTGGTAAAAATGAGGGTAGGTGGAAAAAGTAATGTGTCTCTTTTTAACCGATTGAGGGCTAACAAAGAAGATCGGATGGCATGGAGAATAAATGACCTCCGTCCTGGACTACTTACTCTATTGTTCAAGCCACTTTCTAAACTAAAGCAATTTATTCCCTAAAAGAATACGTTTTTCTGACACCAGAAATGTTATGATCAGAATTTCACTGGAAAATGCCTTGTTCTTCTTATTTTTCTGCCATACTTAATCCAGTTTACCCTGCTATTTTGTCGACTTCTTCCTCTGAAGACATAACTGAAATTGATAGTCGTAAAAATATAGGAATCATTGTGATTCGGATCTCCTCTTTTGTTTCCAGGAGCATAGTTGGCAGCCATTTCGGCGTTTGAAGTTGCTGCTTGTGTTCTATTGGCAAGCGCTACAGCCAACGAATTTGGAAGATCGGAGGGGGGGGCGTAACGCCCGCTTATATCATCCAGGTAATCCGTAAAGGTTTTTCTCCATCCTATTTCCCATCCCATACGATATTTGTTCTTGAATGTAAAGTAGAAACCTGCAGTAAAGGGGATGGAAAGGTCAAACGAGCTGTAAGGCTGAAGCTCTCCTTCTGTGCGTAACGGGCGCAGATCAATCCATTCTCCCTCATAAAATGTTTGAGGGTTGTGATGAAATACAGCCACTCCTGTCCCTATATAGGTTCGAAAATTGTTGCGAAAATGATAGGTATGAAACAAGTCATTGACAGAATAAAAAAAGTATTGTCCTTCGAGACTGAGTTCATGAATATCATTCCGGAAACTCAGATTTCTATCTTTTCTGGAAGGATTGGAAGAGAGGGCATCATCGCCTGCAATACGTCCATAATTATAGCTTAGGCAAACAGACACCTGAGGCAATAACCGGTAGCGAACAAATGCCCCAGTACTGAGTTTCGTTTCCGCAAGCTTTAGGTCATTGAGAAAATCCTTTCTTGTGGCATTATTCCCACCTATATCCCCCAGATAATTAGATGCTCCCAGCTTGATTCCGACATCCAGCTTGTATTGGGCATTAAAAGGGTGGTAAAAGGTTAAGAAAAGAAGAAGAGGGTAGAGTTGTTTCATGGCATGCAGGGTTGTTTACAGAGTAGACGTCTGAAACATCTTTTCGTTGCCTTAAAAGGGTAAACTTCTATTATCAACTTAGAATTTCACCCTGAATTTTTTCTTTCTTCCATATCTTTTTATGCGTCCATGGCTTGCAAGACCTCGCCGAAACCATTTACCTCGTATAACATAACTGAAATTGAATGTGCTGAATATATAGGAATCATTATGAGTAGGATCGCCCCGTTTATTACCGGGAGTATAGTTAGCACTGATAGCTGGAGTTGGGTTTAGTTCAGCGGTCCGATTTGCGAGGGCAATAGCTAAAGGGTTTTTCAGGACATCAGGCGAGGCATAACGTCCGCTGATATCATCGATATAATCAGTAAAGGTTGTTCTCCAGCAAATATCCCATCCTATTCGATAAACTCGTTTTAATGTTACATAGCATCCAAGGCTGGCGGGTATAGCCATGCAAAATTTGCTATAAGGTTTTGCTTCTCCTTCTGTTTTCAAAGGCCGCAAATCAATCCAGTTGCCCTCGTAAAAAGTCTCCGGATTATGATAAAAACAGGCAACGCCTGCGCCTATATAACACTTGAATGTGTTTTCATAAGCCATTGCATGTCCCAGATCGTCCAATGAATAAAAACAGTATTGGGCTTGACAAGAGAGCTCTTGAATATCGTTTCTGAAGTTAAGATTTCTGTATTTTCTTCCGAGGTTGGAAGAAAGTTTGTCATCTCCCGATACCCTACCATAGTTATATTCCATCAGTATGGATACATTTCTTAATATCCGGTATCTGCCAAATGCACCTGAAGAGAACCCTGTTTTACCAAGTTTCATGTCGGCTACAAAATTTCTGCGGGTAGATTCATTGCCTCCAATATCTCCCAAGTAATTGGATGCTCCTGTTTTTATTCCAGCATCCCAAAGAAACTGGGCCTGCATAATGAATGCCTGCAAACAGAGATATGTGCATATAATGAAGAGCTTCATCTCCTTTCAAATATTTCCGAATAGTATGGAAAAAAAAGAAATTAAAGGCGCTTTAAAAGATAAGGTAATATCAATAAAAAACCCTTCACAGAGGAAGGGTTTTAATAATATTAGAATTTAGCTCTGAATTTACGTTTCTTGTATTTCTTTCCTTTGAAAATACTGCCGTAATTACTGCGGTAAAATGTACTTTTTCCTCGGATGGCATAACTCACATTAATAGTACTGAAAATATAGGAATCGTTATGCGTAGGATCGCCGCGTTTGTTTCCTTTCCCTTCAAACCATCCATAGTTATTCTTTTCTGCCTGGGAAATATTAAGTGAATTAGTACGGTCTGCCAATGCTGCAGCTGCAGGTCCTATAACAGCTGGGTTTGCGTACCTTCCGCTTACATCATCAAGATAGTCTGTGAAGGTTGTTCTCCAGGTCAAATCCCAGCCAATACGGTATCGTTTATTAACCGTAAAATAGCATCCTATCTGAGCTGGAATAGCCATATCATAAAGACTATAGCTTACACCTTCTGTTTCTAAGGGTTGCAGAGCAACTCCTCCGTCTAGCGTTTTTGGATTGTGGTGAAACGCAGCAACTCCAAGTCCGATATAAGCCCTGAAATCATTCCGATAACGGTAGGTATGCCCCAAATCGTTTATCTCATAAAAGAAGAACTGGGCAATAGCGTTTGCTTCAAAAATATTGTTTTTAAAATTCAGATTACGATCGTGACGCGCAGGGTTGGTAGAAAGTGCATCATTCCCCTGGATATGACCATAGTCGATACCCATTTGAACTGAAAATTTAGGGTGTAATTTAAGACGAGCAAAGGCTCCACTTGCAATGCTTGATTCTCCCAATTTCATATCAGGAACAAAATTTCTGCGAGTGCCGGCACCGCCTCCTATATCACCAAGATAATTTGCTCCACCCAACTTAACACCAAAATCCCATTTGTACTGGGCGTTGGTGATATAAGGAAGAGCAATAATGGATGCGAGAAGTAGAATACGCTTCATGAAACAAATATACAATAAATTCAATAACAGCTCTTATTGTCACACATTTTTGAATTGATATCTTTTGGGCATGTTTGGATAAAAAGGGACAGGTTTTGTCAGCCCCCAGGCCAGAAAAATTCTTATTTTTGAACCATATACAGCAACATAAAGGATGGACCAACGGATAACGCAACTATTTAATATTCAGTATCCTATTATTCAAGCGGGAATGATTTGGTGTAGTGGATGGGAGCTGGCTTCCGCAGTCAGTAATGCAGGTGGATTGGGGCTTATTGGTTCCGGGTCTATGTATCCGGAGGTATTGAGGGGTCATATTCAGAAATGCAGAAAAGCAACTCACAAGCCTTTTGGCGTAAATCTTCCTCTCTTATACCCGGATATAGAAAAGCATGTTCAGATAATTCTGGAAGAAGGAGTTAAAATTGTATTCACTTCTGCCGGTAATCCTAAAACATGGACAAAAATTTTAAAGGATAACGGAATAAAAGTGGTGCATGTGGTCGCGAATGTAAAATTTGCCGTTAAGTGTGTGGAAGCAGGAGTAGATGCTATTGTTGCAGAGGGGTTTGAAGCAGGAGGACACAACGGTAGAGAGGAAACAACCACCCTTTGTCTGATTCCCCTTATAAAGGAGGCTGTTAATGTTCCACTTATTGCGGCAGGTGGTATTGGTTCGGGACGTTCTATGTTTGCAGTAATGGCATTGGGAGCAGAAGGGGTTCAGATAGGTTCCCGTTTCGTTGCTTCTGAAGAGTCATCGGCTCATATAAATTTTAAAAACAGCATTATACACGCATCCGATGGAGATACAAGGCTTACGATGAAACAATTAACACCTGTCCGTTTGCTTAAGAATCGTTTTTTTCAGGAAGTACAACAAGCTGAAGAACGGGGTGCATCATTGGAAGAGTTGGGGATATTGCTGGGAAAAGGACGTGCAAAAAAAGGAATGTTTGAAGGAAACCTCGAAGAAGGAGAACTGGAAATAGGCCAGATAAGTGCCTCTCTGAAAGATATTAAACCTGCAGGAGTAATTGTTGATGAGTTGATAAAGGAATTTAATAAAGCACAAAAGGAAATGAGCCAAATTCGTTTCTGACAGGATCCGGTCAATTAAAATTAGCATTTGTATATTCGTCCACATTTTGTTTAACCTGCTGTATGATAGAATTCGAACGTTATACTCTTTCCAATGGACTTCGTGTCATTGTTCATATTGATAAATCAACGCCGTTGGCTTGTATTAATATTCTCTATGATGTAGGAGCAAGAGATGAGGATCCGGAACGAACTGGTTTTGCGCACCTTTTCGAACATCTGATGTTCGGTGGCTCTGTTAATATCCCCAGTTATGATGAACCTTTACAAAGGGTAGGAGGGGAGAATAATGCGTTTACAACCAACGACATTACCAACTATTATCTTACGCTGCCTACCTCTAATCTGGAAACAGGATTTTGGCTGGAAAGCGATCGTATGTTGAGCCTTGCATTTTCAGAAAAAAGCCTGGAAGTGCAACGAAATGTGGTGATAGAGGAGTTTAAGCAGCGTTATCTAAACCAACCTTATGGCGATGTATGGTTGTTGTTAAAACCACTGGCATATAAAGTGCATCCATATTTGTGGTGTACAATCGGGAAAGAGATAAAACATATAGAAGAAGCCAGGATGGAGGACGTCAAAGCCTTTTTTAAACAACATTATACTCCCAATAATGCCATTCTGGTTGTGGCCGGTAATATTGAACCGTCTCAGGTAAAGCAGCTGGCTGAAAAATGGTTCAGCCCTATTCCTTCGGGCCCCGTGCATAAAAGAAACCTGCCTGTGGAGCCAGAACAGACTGCTTATCGTCAGCTCCATGTTAAACGGGAAGTACCTTCCAGCGCTCTATATATGGCTTTTCATATGTGCGATCGCCGTAATGAAGCTTATCAGACAATGGACCTTATTTCTGATATGCTTTCCAGAGGAAATTCAGCAAGATTGTACAATGAATTAGTGAAAGAAAAAAAGCTGTTTTCCGAGATTAATGCATACCTGATGGGTGATCTGGATAAAGGTCTTTTTGTGGTCTCCGGTAAATTGTCTGAAGGAATCAGTTTTGAAGATGCTGAACTGGCTGTATTCAATGAGCTGGACAAATTATGCAAGTCGCCGGTAAGCGATTGGGAGCTGCAAAAAGTAAAAAATAAGATGGAAGCGACAGTCCTTTTCGGAGAATTGAATGTGCTGGATAAAGCAATGAATCTGGCCTATTTTGAATTGCTTGGAGATGCAGGAGATATAGACCGGGAAGTAGGTAAATATCTTGCCGTTACTGCTATTCAGATACAACAGATGGCACAAAAAGTATTGAGAAAAGAAAACTGTTCTTCTCTTTTTTACGAGTCACAAAAATGATCTTGACCTAATATGAACACTACTACAAACCCAGACCGGAAATTGGCCCCCGGATATGGCATGCCTGACCAGGTAGCCATTGCCGAAGCGTCAGATGCAAAGCTGGATAACGGGATTCCGGTATTCAAAATTGATGCAGGTTCTCAGGAACTTGCCAGGATTGAAGTTATTTTTCCATCAGCCGGGGCCGCAGATCAGCCTGCTCCATTGATTGCCTCTTGTGTCAATGATATGCTGGAAGAGGGTACGGTTAATTATACCTCCTCCGCTTTTGCCGAGCAAATGGACTATTACGGAGCCTTTCTTCAAACGGAAACGACCCTCGATTTTTCTTCAGTTTGCTTGTTTTCACTTAATAAGCATCTTCCTCATACTCTTCCATTGCTGGAAGAGTTGATTAAGAACGCCACCTTTCCGGAGGAGGAATTTCAGACCTTTATACGTAATAGAAAACAGAAGTTTCTTACTGATGAAGCCAAGGTAGGAAATGTATCCAGAAAAAAATTCGTACAACTTCTTTTTGGAGATGAGCACCCTTATGGACATTACCAATCGGCCCTGGATTTTGAAGCCACTCGTCGCCCGATGCTGATTGACTTCCATGCCCGCTCATACAATTCGAAAGCTTGCCATATTGTTGTGTCGGGAAAAATCGATCCGACCCTTGATCATCTTCTGGGAAAACATTTCGGGAATAATTGGAAAAACAGTAGCATACAACTACCCACAGTTAACGTTCGCATGCATTCGGCCGAAGGTAGATTTCATTTTGTGGAAAAGAAAGATGCTGTTCAGAGTGCCATTCGTATTGGTCGTGTTCTTTTTAATAAAACACATCCTGATTACTTTGGAATGATGGTGCTTAATACTGTTCTTGGAGGTTATTTCGGTTCCAGGCTCATGTCTAATATACGGGAAGATAAAGGGTATACTTATGGTATTGGTTCTGGTATGGTTTCGCTTAAACAGGCAGGGTATTTCTTTATTTCAACCGAAGTAGGTGTAGATGTCTGCAAACTGGCCCTGGAAGAAATCTATAAAGAGATTGATCGTCTTCGGAATGAGCCGATACCTGAGGAGGAATTGAATCTGGTGAGAAACTATATGCTTGGAACATTTCTGAGGAGTGCCGACGGACCTTTTGCGCTGGCTGATAAATTTAAAGGGATCTATGACTATGGCCTGGATTACTCCTATTACAAGAAATACGTAAGTACAATAAAAAACATTCGGGCTGAAGATTTGCAAAAACTCGCTAATAAATACCTCCGTGATGAGGATCTGATCCAATTAGTGGTTGGGAAAATGTAATCCATATTTATTATAGACAATACAAATGTCTGTTCATAAGGAGCAATAAGGGTGGAGGAAGCATGTCATTTGGAATGAGTCATATTTCTTCCCTTTTCGTCGTCGTTGGGCGTGACATTGGTTTTAAACTCCTCTAGAGGCCCTGAGTTGTCAATCACGACACCCGTTTTAAGCTCTTTATTATTTTCTTTTAAGATAAGTTCCAACGCCTCTTCCCAACCTATATTTTTGGATGCTTTTGCACTCAAATCCTCTTTTTTTCGCCGTTCGAGCCCCATATTGTATAGGTTTTATACGAATATAGCTTAAAATTAAGAGGCTTTTATAAGATTATTGCACTTTATTCGTTTAAGAAATATCCATGGTTATTGCTATGCTGTTTATAGGGCCTGATTTGGCATAATCCTCTGGATTCCATATATTTGTTAATTGAGGCAGAACATAATGCGGAAATATTTTACAAGCTTTCTGTTCATTCTGATGAGTTTGTATGCCCAATCCTCGATCCCTGAAAGGAGAGGAATAGAACTACATTCAAATCAGGGTACTTCTATCAGCTCCGGCTCTGGAGCTGCTTTTCTGTTGCCAAATGCGAACCTCCCATCACCCAGTCTGCGTTGTCTTGCTGTTCAGGCCAATGGAGATGTACAACTTAGCTGGGTATTGCCCGATACTGCTGGGAGCTCGTCACATATCTTTAATTGTTACGTCATATCTTATTCCACAAACCCTTTTGGGCCCTTTACCAGGATTGACAGTGTTAATTCGTTCTATACCACAACATATCTGCATGCCGGTGCAGGAGCAAATAGTGCCTCCTGCTACTATTTTGTTCAGACGAAAAATCTAGGTGGAAATGTGTTGTCACCAGCTATTGATACTTTGCACAGCCTCTTCCTTTTGCTTAATAACCCTGGTAATGGTACTGCAGTGCTCAATTGGAGCCCTTTAAGCACCCCGCTGCCTCCTACTTCAACAGGATGGTACAAAATATGGCGTCAGTTTGGAGCTATCCCATGGACATTAATTGATTCAACGCGTTCGCTGAATTTTATAGATACTATTTCCATCTGTCATGCATTTATTAATTACCGAATTGAACTGGCCGACTCGTCCGGATGTACATCTATCTCCAATGTAGCGGGAGCTAATTTAAAAGATGTGATAGCGCCTACAGTTGTAGTCATGGATTCCGCTTCGGTAAATGGCGCAGGCCATGCCCAATTGGCTTGGTTCATTGATCCATCAAAAGATACCAAAGGTTATGTTATTTATGAGTTGGTTGGTGGAATCTGGACCGCTATCGATACTATTCACGGAGCAGCTATTAATTCATATACCTATCTTGGTTCAACCGCAGGCAGCGGACAGGAAACATATGGTGTTTCAGCTTTCGACAGTTGTGGTAACTTATCCACATTAAGCCCTATACAGCATACCCTTTTTGTCACAGATAAAAAGGATGTTTGTTCTCAGAGTCTTACCCTGACCTGGAACAATTTTATCCATCTTCCGGGTAATATTGGTACATATACTGTAATGATGAGTTTAAATGGAGGCGCTTACACTTCAGAAGCCGTGCTGAGCCCGACAGATACTACATATACGTTAACGGGGCTTACACCATTGTCCAATTATTGCTTTTATATTGTTGTGTCCAATACGCCCGATGCAGTTAGCGCCCGATCCAATATTATTTGTTATACCGCTACCACTCCAAATGAAGCCAAGTATAATTATCTTCGGGTGGCTTCGGTACAAGGGACTTCATCTGTTAAAGTAAGCGCCTATGTGGATAATACCGCAATGGTGAAGCAGTATAATTTTTACCGGGCTCTTTCGTCAACTGCTTCGCCGGTACTCATTGCTACTGTCCCTGCTAGCGGAGCAACTAATATATCCATTGTAGATAATGGGGTAAATACGTCTCTTCAGAGTTATTATTATACCATGTACGTGGTAGACAGCTGCGGTAAAGAACAAAGTCAATCAAATGTGGATGAAACTATTTTTCTCACGGTAACTTCCGATGACGGTCTCTCTACAAATACCCTTTCCTGGAATGATTATAGCAGCTGGTTAGGAGCCGTCCAATCTTATGATGTATACCGCGCCATAGACGGAGTGTGGCAACCGACACCGGTTGCCAATATACCCTATGCAGGTTCCGGACAGAATATCTATGCCGATAATGTTGCGCCCTATTATACCAGCTCGGGTAAGTTTGAATATTTTGTGCAGGCATTAGAAGGCCCGGGTAATCCTTATGGTTTTACAGACAGCAGCAACTCTAATGTTACGAAGGCCTTACAAAATGCAACACTTTATGTTCCGAATGCCTTTGTTCCTACTGGGGTAAATAACGAATTCAGACCGGTAGGGAGTTTTGTGGATATCAATGACTATCATTTCTTTATCTATGACCGCTGGGGCCAGAAAATATTCGAAACCTCCGACAAAACTGCTGGGTGGGATGGGAAGATAAATGGTCATTTATCAGAACTGGGAGCCTATGTCTATCTTATCAGTTATAAGACCTCTCACGGCGAATTCGTCGACCTTAAGGGAACTGTTACCCTGGTTCGCTGATCTCTTTTTATTTCCTTCCAAATCCGGTGCGCTTTACATATCTTTGCACGAATTTTAACGAATATTAAAATTCAAACTCCGTTCTTATGTCATTAGATCCCGAAAAGTTTCTGGGTGAAGGCCTCACCTACGATGATGTATTATTGGTCCCAGCCTTTTCTGAAGTTCTTCCCCGAGAAGTGGACTTGTCCACGAATTTTACCCGCAAAATAAGGCTCAATGCCCCTATCGTATCGGCTGCCATGGATACCGTTACAGAATATCAATTGGCGATAGCTATTGCACAGGAAGGCGGAATAGGGGTATTGCACAAGAATATGACTATTCTGGAACAAGCTGAGCATGTAAGAAAGGTGAAACGGTCTGAGAGCGGGATGATTCAGGATCCTGTAACTGTTGCAGCCAACTCTACCGTGGCAGAAGTTCTTGCCCTTATGAAGGAGCATAAAATAGGTGGGATTCCAGTGGTAGATTCCGAAAGACATTTGCTGGGAATTGTAACCAACAGAGATCTGCGTTTTGAAAAAAACTTGAAACGACTGGTAGCAGAAGTAATGACCAGTGAAAACCTTATTACCGCTAAACAAGGTACTGATCTAAAAAAGGCAGAAGTCATTCTTCAGGATAATAAAATAGAAAAATTGCCAGTAGTTGATAAGGAGAACCGTCTGGTAGGTTTAATCACTTACAAGGATATTATAAAAGTTAAGGTTCGTCCGATGGCTTGTAAAGATTCGTTGGGCAGGTTGCGTGTAGCAGCAGCAGTGGGAATTACAGCTAATACGATGGAAAGGGCAGAGGCTCTTGTTCATTCCGGTGTCGATGCTATTATTATAGATACAGCCCATGGGCATTCTTCCATGGTAATAGAGATGCTTAAAAAAGTCAGAAAGGCATATCCCGATCTTCAGATTGTAGTAGGAAATATAGCCACCGCCGAAGCTGGAAAAGCACTGGTAAAAGCAGGAGCCGATGCTGTTAAAGTTGGTATAGGTCCAGGCTCTATTTGTACTACGCGGATTATTGCAGGAGTTGGTGTGCCGCAACTATATGCGGTTTACGAAGTGGCAAAAGCATTAAAAGGAAGTGGCGTACCTGTAATTGCTGATGGAGGTATTCGATTTACGGGGGATATAGTAAAAGCTATTGCTGCCGGAGCCAGTACAATTATGGCAGGATCACTCTTTGCAGGTGTTGAGGAGTCTCCTGGGGATACTATCATTTACGAAGGACGTAAATTCAAGTCATACCGAGGCATGGGCTCTATCGAAGCAATGCAGCAAGGATCCAAGGATCGTTATTTCCAGGATGCCGAGGATGATATCAAAAAGCTTGTTCCAGAAGGTATTTCTGGCCGCGTACCGTTTAAAGGAGCATTGTCTGAAATTGTATATCAGATGATTGGCGGATTAAGAGCTGGTATGGGATATTGCGGGGCAAAAAACATTGAAGCGCTTCAGAATGCCAAATTCATACGCATTACTCCTTCTGGAATGAAAGAAAGCCACCCGCATGATGTGGTAATCACAAGGGAGGCACCGAACTATTCTTCCCGTTAACCCATACTTCATAACTAACAGATTGTTCGACTTCCAATATCGATTTTTTTTTGGACGTCGGAGTCGACTGTTTCTTGCTTACTTTTAGATGTAGAAACAGACTCAATCCCCTCTTTTGATAAACAATATTATAAGGTGGGGTCATGAAATCAACCGCTGTCTTAAACGATGAGCAAAACACTATCTATGACAAAGCCAATCAAACTCTTGTTGATAGCTTTCTCATTTATATTTGGTACTGTGTATTTGAATGCCCAGATACCAGGGGCATCTTGTAAGACATGTAAACAGAATACATCCTTGCGAAGGGTTGGTCCTATTGCCCCATTAAACGGAAATGGTAGTCTTGGACTAAATTACACAACAACTGCCTGTGGCTTAAATTATGTTACAGGTTCTGTTGTTCTGGAACAAAGGACAATATCACTGGGTGTTGTGAGTCCACCGCCCGGTGCTGTTCAACCTGCAACGATTCAGATCTCAGGAATCCCGGCTTGCGCTACTATTCTAAAGGCTTTTTTATATGCCGATGCTTCCGGAAATGGAGTGGCAGTTACTGCAACGGTAAAGAACCCTGTCGGAACTTCGGGTAATTATCCCATGACTATTATCGGGCAGGATATTGATAAATGCTGGTCTTCTGTAGGGTATTCCGGTACCTATTCCTACCGTGCAGATGTCACAGCAGCTATCAATGGAAACGGAAACTACCTTATTTCAGGTATGCCTTCCATAGCCCCTGGACCGAATGATGTGGATGGAGCCAGTCTGATTATTATCTATACGGATCCCTCCGTTGCTTATACCGGTACTATTGCGATTGCCGACGGAGCGCATGTGAGTACAGGTAATACACTAAACGATAATATAACAGGTTTTACTGCCTGTGCAGCATCAGCAACAGGCAGCACTTTTTTGATTGTTGCCGACCTGCAACAACTCGCCGACCTTTCTGTAAATTTCAATAGTGCCACAACAAATTTCACCTATCCAGCTGCTTCAGATTCATGGTGGGATTTGATATCTTCGCCTACCACTGTTACAGCAGGCTTGTCAAACTATTCTCTTCAGACATCCAATTTCAGCGATTGTTATAATCTGGTTGCTTTCGGGCTTTATTTTCAAACAGGTTGTAATACCTGTTCAGGTAGTGGAATTACCGTTGCCGTTACTTCTTCCTCTTCTTGTGCAATTGGAAATTCTGCTACGGCAACAGTTACTGGAGGCACGGCTCCTTATACCTATTCCTGGTCGGGAACAGCTCAAACGACCGCGACAATTACAGGTGTACCCCCTGGAACATATACTGTTACTGTAAAAGACAATAGTGTTTGCAATTCCGGTACTGCTGTTGTTGTTATTCCTGCCGGAGTAGGGGTAAGTAGCACTTTCACCAGCACTAATCCAACCTGTTTCGGCTTATCCAATGGAGCAAGTACCGTAACAGCAACCGGAGGTATAGCTCCATATACTTATGCCTGGACTCCGGCTCCGGGAACAGGACAAGGCACAGCTGCAGCAGGATCCATGCCTGCCGGTACCTATACTTGTTTGGTTACAGATAGTAGCGGATGTCAAGGCAAGGATATCATTACCCTTACGCAACCTTTGGCTATTACACTTACTGCCGGAGCAGTTGCCCCTATTTGTATCGGCCAGTCTGCGGTGCTTTCTGCCACCGGACATGGTGGTACTCCTGCTTATACTTATTCCTGGACCGATGCAGGAAATGCCGTTACACCTCCTGTAAGCCCTGTGGTTACAACAACGTACACGGTAACCGTAACAGATTCGGGTGGATGTGTTTCCGTTCCGGTTACTGTTATTGTTCCTGTAAAACCGGCACTGGCTGTAACTGCAAATGCTGCTGCGGCTGTCTGCATAGGCTCCTCAGTTCCATTGGTATGTACAGCTACCGGAGGCAATGGTAATTATACATATACCTGGACTCCGGCTGCGGGTTTAAGTAGTACCACTATCTCGAATCCTACAGCCACACCAGCCTTAACTACTACCTATACGGTTGTGGTATCGGATAATTGTGGTACACCCGTTGCGAGTACGACAATTGTTGCAACATTACTTCCGATTCCGGCTCCTGTCATTTCAGCCAATATAAAAAGCGGTTGCGCCCCTCTTTGTGTTGCTTTTTCGGATTCAGTTGTTCCCGGTTGTGCCACTGCCACCTGGAACTTCGGTGATGGAAATACAGGAACCGGTTGTGGCAACATTACCCATTGCTATACTGCAAGCGGAACGTACAATCTGACGTTTAAAATGACGGACACAGCAGGTTGTAAGGCCACAAAGATAGATTCCAATTATATAACGGTATACCCGCAGCCAGTGCCCCGGTTCTCAGCATCACCACAGCCAACGAGTATTTTTGACCCGTTAATTTATTTTACGGACCTTTCTGTGGGTGCTACAAGCTGGAATTGGAGTTTCGGAGATGTAACACACGGTGGTTCTCTATTGCAAAACCCACAGTACACCTATGCCGATACAGGTTGTTATGATGTTCAGTTGGTTATAACCAATATGAATGGATGTAAGGATTCGGTAAGCCATCCTGTGTGTATCAATGCCGATTTTGAATTTTTTATGCCCGATGCCTTTACACCAAATAATGATGGAATAAATGACTTACTGCTTCCCAAAGGCATTGGAATTGTACAAAATGACTATGATTTTACCATTTTCGACCGGTGGGGAAATCTGATTTTCGAAACAAACGATTTAAATCAAGGCTGGAACGGACATGTAAACGGAGGAGCCTTATGTGCACAGGTAGATACCTATGTCTGGAGGGTACAACTGAAAGATTTCCATGGTCAGCGCCATTCATTTACTGGCGGCGTCCAACTCATTAAATAACCTTTTCGTTGGCATTTTTAATGAGTTCTTCCTGTAAAAAGAGCCTTTCGACTAAATTATTTTGAACCTTAAATTGGTTCAACTTCCAATCATTTTTTGTTTCGACTTCAGATGATTTATCATGCCGGAAGTTCCATCCGCAATATCGTAATGGAGTAATGGGTTACTTTTTAACCGAAACGGTAATAAATTCTATTCCACATGGAACGATAATTTGGTGATCCTTCACAATCACCTGACAGTTTACTGGTACAGCATGTACTTTTCTTACATTGCCATCCGGCATTGTAAATTCCATATCGGTGGTAATAGAAAGTGGGCCATCAAAAACAAATGGATCTTTATAGTACTCTGCCAAATCAACATCCTTGATATGGACTTTTTTCCCGAATAGTTTGGTGTATAAGGGCAATATGGCGCTGGTTATACGGATAATGATCTTATTACTGTCCAAAGCATAGGTAATGGACACAGAGCCCTGGATGTCGGAATTGTAGTTCAATGGGCCGGCTTCCACTAATACATTGGCTTTATAGTCTGCGGCTCCGTCAGTAAGTTCTATATGCGGATTCTGCAAAGTCCAATGATATATTCCTTCCATAAAAAGCATCGAATACTTTCCGGATCCGTAAACAGGACCAATAGCGTCAAATAATTTATTTAAGCTCTGCTCCTGCAATATAACCTGGATGTCGGGTGTTTTTTCCTGAGCAAGCAGCCGGGTGGAAAGGATAAGTAAAAACAGGCAGGACATCAGTTTGCGCATTCGTAAATATACGATTTATGGATGCAAAGACCACTGAAGGGTAACTGTCAAAGCAGAAGTGCCGCTAGTTTCCATACCCCTATAATCAGTAGAATAGAGCCGATAAGACGGTTCACGATAAGCAGGAAATGAGGGTTTATGTATTTCTTAATCTTATTGGCCATCATCACCTTAAGTATATCAGTTAATACGACTACTGAAAGGGTGGTGCTAAAGAAAATAATGATATGGATACGAGTAAAGTTATGTGTGGAACTGATTACTCCCAGCCAGGTAATCCAGAGTAGGATCACTACCGGATTAAGGATATTGAGTAGGTATCCTTTTACTATAGTTAAGGCAATATTAGGTGTCTTGATGCTTACTTCCCGTTCTTGCAAAGGAGTCATAGGCTTTTTCTGCATTAGAATATAGATTCCGAAAAGGATCAGGATCGTTCCTCCCACTAATCCGACAATCATCTTGTTTGCCGGATTAAGCATGAATTGGGATACGCCCAGATAAGCCAGTAACACGCAAGTTACGTCACTCAAAAAAATACCGAATGCAAGTGCTACGCCCGATCGTACGCCATTATGAAGGCTGGTTTGGATCAATGCGAAGAAAGATGGACCAACGCCAATGCAAAGGGCCAAACCCAATCCAATACCTTTGTATATGGCTTCTAATACAGGAGTCATACATTGTTTTGTTGTTGCTCTTTCAAAAATAGATTCCAGTCTTCCAGCCGGGAATTTTTAAGAACTCGTGGAAATTTGTTCTGGCCGCCTTCTTTGCCTTTGCGTTTCATCCAGTCATAAAAGTAACGGGAAGGAACTACCTCAACAAAAATATCTTTGAGGGCCGCAATGCGTTCTACCCGATAGTCATCATTGATGTTTTTGAGATGATCGTCCAGCTTTTTTTTCAATACTGCAGCATCTACCGGGTCATCAGTTCCTATATACCATTGGTGGGCAAACAACGTTTCATAATTAATACCGGCAACAGCAAACTCCTTGATATCAATTTTCATCTCTTCTGCTGTTTCGCGGATAGCCCGGTTCATATTATCCTGCGATAAATGCTCTCCGCAAAGGCTTAGAAATTGTTTGGTACGCCCTGTAATAGCTATCTCACAGCGTTCCACATCTGTAAAACGGATGGTGTCACCAATCAGATAGCGCCATGCACCCGAACAGGTGCTCAACAAAAGGGCGTATTCTTCTCCCTCTTTTACTTCATTAAGTGTAAAGGCCTGTGGTTTCTCCACCATCTCTCCTTCTGAATTAAAATTGTCGGAATTAAAAGGTACAAATTCAAAGAAAATTCCTGTATCCAGAGCAAGTTTCATTCCTAGGGCATTAGGCCTGGACTGAAAAGCGATGAATCCTTCTGAAGCAAGATATGTTTCCAGGTAGCTGATCGGTTTGCCAAGCAGTTTCTCAAACCCTTGTTTATAGGGCAGAAAAGAAACACCTCCATGAACATATATATTCAGATTGGGCCAGATATCATGTATGGTTTTAACCTTATAATGGGCTATGATTCGTTCGAAAAGAATTTGAACCCATGCGGGTACTCCGGCAACTACTCCAATATCCCATGAGCTAGCGTTACGGGTCATCTCATCCAGCTTGGAGTTCCAGTCCCGTTCTCTGGAAATCCTGCTTCCTGGTTTGTAGAAATGCTGAAACCAGAACGGCAGGTTGCCGGTTGTGATGCCGCTCAGATCACCTTCAAAATAGGTACCGTTAAAGTTGAGGTGGGTACTTCCTCCTATCATGAGCATCCCTTTCCCGAAAAAATTTTCATCCACATCATACTGTGCCATCGAAATCAATTGTTTGGCACTGGTACGGCGAATTGTTTTTATCATCTCCTTGGTTACGGGAATGTGTTTGCTGGACGATTCGGAAGTGCCAGAGCTAAGTGCAAAATATTTAACTTCCTCAGGCCAGCAAACATAGGATTCTCCATTAAGAGAACGATACCACCATTTTCTGAAAATGGAGTTGTAATCATGGGTATCTACTGTTTGTTGAAATGCACTAACAATATCCTTTTCTGCCAGCAATTTCGAAAAGCGATAATGCTCTCCGAAAGCAGTAAACTCAGCCTTACTGATAAGTTTCCGGAGTATACGAGCCTGGATGGCATAGGCATTTTTTCTGCGAATACTGGGCAGTGTTTTTCCCAGTTTAATAGTACGTTTAAGTATAGTTCCAAGTAAAGCCATAATGTTTTCCGCGCTGATTGCTGAATCGGGTCCGGACTATCCCTATAGGGATGGTAAGTTCCTGTCAGCTTCCGTTCGTAATCTTAGTTCTTAACCGAAGCACTTCTTCTGAAATACTTCTTACTTCTTCCTGGCTCAGGTGATTGGCATCGGCTGCCGCTGTATACAATTTTCTGATTTTGATCAGATCGGCAACCATGGATTGGAAAGGTTCTGTTTTGAAATCACTCAACAAATTGATCAGATTGGTAAGATGTTTCTTCTGCTCCTGCAGCAAGTTGTATAATTCAGTGTAGCTTCCGTTATTATCATTTGTTCCTATTGTCTCGGTTGTAAGGTAAAGGCTTTCAATCCATCCTCCGGATACCACCAGCGCCGCCATTCCGATACGATCTTCCGATTTCAGACTTCTGTCAATTTCATTATAAGAATGATACATGATATTTTCAATGGTATCCTTATTGTTTTTGTTCTGGTCATAACGGTCCATTGTTTTTTCATCAAAGGCGGTAGGAACACCCAGTTCATCTGCCAGTTTCTTAATGGTACGAATGTAAGAGGCAAATTCTTTGAATTCGCCCATGGAAATGACATAGGTAAGATCCGCCCCATAAACGCCCAGATTCAGCGATTTAGAATTGCTTTGGTTATATCTTGACATGCCATTCACCGGATTCATGAATGCCGGTTTATAAGCCACATAGGAGTTGGAAAGCCTTTGAAGTATTTCGAACGGGATAGGGATGTTGCTGATTAAAAGATTGTATCTCTGTTTTACCGTATCAACAGGCTGAATACTGGTATGTGAAATACTATCTTTTTCGGTCTGCTGGAGCGTACCTTGCTTATTGTCGCAAGCAGTGAGAAGCAACAGAAGAAGAAAGGCGTAATTTGTTTTCTGAAGCAGTTTCACGTATTCAGTTCAGGTAATTAAAATTGTGTTTGTTTTCCAGTTTACGTAATGTTTCAAATATAAGCCGGATTACTTCTTCCACATCTTTCTTCTGAACGGCTTCCACGGTTGTATGCATATATCGCAGAGGAAGTGATATCAATACCGATGGAACCCCGTTGCGGGAATAGGCAAATGCATCAGTATCTGTTCCGGTAGAACGGGATACAGCTTCTCGTTGAAAAGGGATATCTTTCTTTTGTGCCGTATCAATTACAAGGTCTAGCAGTTTATTATGTACAGCAGGCCCGTAAGTAAGAACAGGTCCTTTACCACAGGCAATATCTCCATTGGCTATTTTGCTCATCATCGGTGTTTGAGAGTCATGCAGCACATCTGTTACAATGGCGCAATCCGGTGCAATCCTGTTGGAAATCATTCTTGCTCCCTGTAAGCCCACTTCTTCCTGTACCGAATTTACAATATAGAGCCCGAAAGGAAGCTTTGTTTTTGTTTCATGAAGCATACGGGCCACTTCTGCAATAATGAATCCGCCCATACGATTATCCAACGCCCTTCCAACATAGTAGTTGTCATTAAGAATCATAAATTCATCTTCATAAGTAACTACACATCCAACATGTACCCCCAGTTTCTCCACTTCGGCACTTGAGCTACAACCACAATCCAGAAATATATTTTTTGTAGAAGGCATCTCTTCCTTACCAGGTTCGCGAGTATGAATAGCGGGCCATCCGAAAATGGCTTTTACCATACCTTTTTTTGTATGAATATTGACCCGTTTGGATGGGGCAATCTGATGATCGGAACCACCATTTTTGCGAAGATAAATGAAGCCGTCTTTGGTAATATAATGGACAAACCAGGAAATCTCATCTGCATGGGCCTCAATAACCACTTTATAAGAAGCTTTTGGATTTATAACCCCAACGGCAGTTCCGTAGCTATCCACAAAGTGTTCGTCGATATAGGGCTTAAGATAATCCAGCCATAATTTCTGGCCCTTCCATTCGAAACCTGTTGGAGAAGCATTATTGATATAACGTTCCAAAAAGTTCAGGGAATCTTTGGAAATAAGGCTCTTTTTTTTTGACATACCCAAAATGTGTGTGATTCTTACAAAGATAAAATTATTATTGAAGATAAGGAGAAATCAGATAACCTGATTCTTGGGTTACAGACAGGTTTTTCTTATTTTTAAGCTTACTAAACGGAATCACCTAAGACGGTTTCTCTTACCTGGAATAAACCAATGATTTCACATATCAAAAAAGCAATTTTCGCTGCCCTTTATATCAGCTGTTTTGGTTTGCAACTGATGTCCCAAACAGAAATAAAACCGTTGCCGGTTTCTTTCGGAAGGGTGGAGAAGGAGCAACAGATTCCTCGTGTAAGTATGCCTTATGCAGATATTCAGGCTTTAAAAATACAGGATGAGTTGGCTGACGCAGAAAAACTTCCCTATCGTTTTGGCTACAATCACCAAGTATCCTATTCTCCGACAAATTCAGGGCAATGGATAACCTCTGTAAACGGGGAAAGGGTCTGGAGATTAAGGATACATTCATCAGGGGCACAGACCATTAATTTAGGATTCCGCTCTTTTTATTTGCAACCGGGCAGTCGTCTTTTTGTTTACAATATTGATCATTCTATCGTCTTAGGTCCTTATACCAAAGAGCAAAATTTTTTCGATGGAGAAATGGCTACTGATCTTATCGCAGCCGACGAGGTGGTAGTAGAGCTTGACGAACTATCTTCAGGTACCCCATCTTCTTTTAGTATTTGTCGGGTTACACACGGATATCGAACACTGGAGTATGCACGATCCTTTGGCCAGGCTGGGGGCTGTATTCCAAATGTGAATTGCCCGGAAGGCGATAGCTGGTCCAATCAGCGTCGGTCTGTCATATGTCTTGTAACTGGTGGGAATGCTTTTTGTTCCGCCTGTTTGATCAATAATACTACTGATGACGGAACACCATATATACTTACAGCTAATCATTGTGGTACCCCTTCCGGCTCCTGGGTGTTCCGGTTTAACTGGGAATCACCTTCCTGCACCAATCCGCCTGCATCACCTTCCACTACCCAATCCATCAGTGGAGCTGTTCCCGTGTCGCATAATGCTAACTCCGATTTTGCCCTTTGCAAAATGAGCAGCATACCACCGGCTTCTTTTCAGGTATTTTATGCCGGATGGAACCGGTCTTCCTTACCTGCCGATAGCGTATGTACGATTCATCATCCTTCCGGAGATATTAAGAAAATAAGCCTGTCTAAAAACCCTGTTACTGCAAGTACCTGGGCCGGAGCTATGGTGTGGCAAACAGGCACCTGGACAGAAGGTTGTACCGAGTCGGGATCTTCCGGAGCTCCGCTCTTTGATCAGCAACGCAGGGTGGTGGGGCAGTTGTATAGCGGACCATCTGCATGTGGTGTTGCTGTTAACCAGGATTATGATTTTTTTGGCCGTTTCGATATTTCATGGAACAGTGATACCTCGTCACAGGGGCGTTTGAGTGATTGGTTGGATCCTGCTCATAGTGGAGCGTTAACCAATGATGGATATGATCCCAATGGTTTGGGGATTGTTGAAATGAGTCCAACTTTTTTTAAATTGTTTCCCAATCCTTCATCCGGAAAAATCATGTTGTTGTTTCAGGATGCCGTCCAACGGGGAACTGTTATGAAGCTCTATGACCTGCTTGGTCAGGAAGCTCTTCCAGCAGTTTACTTGCCTGTTGGCAATAATACCTGTGAATATGATCTGTCGGCACTTAAAAGAGGGGTCTATCTCCTTCGTATTCAGGGTAGCGGGCACGTTGGGAGTTGTAAATTAATATTAACCGAATAATAGCATCAGCGGCTTTTTTAATCCTTCGTTTTTTATATTTTTGGTATTACTTTAATCCGATAAAACCATGAAGCGTATTTTATTTTCGGGATTTATTTTTACGATTATGTCTTTTTCGGCCATGGGCCAGACAGATACCGTAAAGGCCAAAGTTGTGGATGAACAAGAAGCCGAAAAGTATTATAACATAGGTGTGGATAACCTGAATGCAAAACGGAATGCAGAAGCACTCAGTGCATTTAACAAAGCCATTGAGTTAAAGCCCGGATTTGAAAAAGCCTATTATAACCGGGGACTTACTTTTCTGGATATGCTCCTTTTTAAACAGGCCCTTGACGATTTCAATAAAGCCATTGTAATGAACCCGGCTAATGACAGCTATTATTTTAGCAAGGGCCAGGCTAATGCTTTTAACGGAGATAAGGATGCCGCTATGGAAGATTATAACAAGGCCATTGGTGTAAATCCCAAGAATGCCGAGGCCTGCTATTACAGAGGAGTGCTTAAGTTTGAAAAAGAAAATTATAGTAGCGCTGTTGCCGATTTTAATATGGCAATAGAAGCAAAACCGGATTATGCCTATGCATATAATGACAGAGGAAGTGCTAAACGTATGCAAAATGATATGCCCGGAGCTATTGCCGATTACAGTAAAGCTATTCAACTAAGTCCCGGCCTGGCATTTGTATATAATAACCTGGGAAGTGCCAAGAAAAAGGCCAACGATCTGAAAGGAGCTGTTGATGCCTACACCACTGCTGTTACCATGAAAAGTGATTATTACGTTGCTTATAACAACAGAGGAATTGCGAAGTATGAATTAGGCGACTATAGCGGCGCATTAGAAGATTTTAATAAAGCCATTCAACTTAAAAACGATTATGCTTTTGCCTATAACAATCGTGCTGCTGCGCGTTATAAGCAGAAAGACTTTAAAGGGGCAGTGGAGGATTGTAACAAAGCCATTCAGCTTAATTCCTCCTACGGCTATGCATATATGAACAGGGGTATTGCCGAAGAGATGCTGAGAGATGAGAAAGGCTCCTGCAATGATATGAATAAGGCTGCCGGTCTGGGAGTGGATCAGGCAAAAAATTATCTGTCAGATTGTAATTAGAATTTCATGCGTGTAGATTATAAACCGATGAAGCTGAAAAAAATTATATGGGCTCTTGCCCTCCTGATTATTTCCGGATACCTATCTGCTCAAACCAATGTGGAGTTTGAAAAGGAAAATTTCAAAGACAGGAAGGATGAGCTGAAGGAGGCTAAAAACAATCTTAAAAAGGGAGATGACTTATATGAACAGGGTATGTCCGACTACCAGGCGGGGATGGACAAGTTCATAAAAGAAAATCATTTTGTACCCAGCATCAACGATTTTTATGGACGGGGCTCCGGGGCATTTACAGCAGCCGTGGATTTCTACAAAAAAGCACAACTGTTTAATCCTAATAATGCGGATCTGAATTTTAAAATAGGTTTTTGTTTGTTATGGATGCCCGCAGGAAAGTTTGATGCATTGCCCTATCTGGAAAAAGCCTACAAGCTGAATTCAAATGTGAATCCTGATATTCAATACCTCCTGGGACGAGGTTATCATCTGAATATGGAGTGGGACAAGGCAATCAATTCCTATAAAGCTTATCTCCCGTTTCTGAACACAAAAGCAGTGGATAATAAGGTAAAGATTGAAGATGTAAATAAGAAAATTCAGGAATGTATCGTGGGCCAAGATCTGATGAAATCTCCTGAACGGGTTTTTATAGATAATCTGGGCTGTACGGTAAACTCCCGTTTTTCAGATTACGGACCACTGATTTCCACGGATGAATCGATTATGATTTTTACCTCTCGCAGAGATAATACTACCGGAGGTGCTAAATCAGAGTCGGGCGAATACATGGAAGATCTTTTTATCAGCACCTGTAAAGATGGAGTTTGGAGCCCAGCCAAGAATATGGGACCTCCCATTAATACCGAAGATCATGATGCCACAGCCGGTCTTTCTCCGGATGGAACCACACTCTATATCTATCGCTTCACGATGAAGGATGGTGGTGATATTTGGGAATGTCATCAATCAGGCGACAGTTGGACGAAACCAGAACGAATGAACAAAAACATTAACTCAACCGCACACGAATCCACTGTGAGTCTTTCCTATGATGGAAAGACCCTGTACTTTATCAGTGACCGTCCGGGAGGAATGGGAGGGAAGGATATTTACCTGTCGCATCTGGATGAGAAGGGTAAATGGGGCCCTGCCGAAAATCTAGGCCCCCCTATCAATACCATGTATTCGGAAGAAGCTGTATTTATCCACCCGGATGGAAAAACAATGTATTTCAGTTCCCAGGGGCATAAGACCATGGGTGGCTATGATTTGTTTAAGTCGACACTCGTAAATGGTAAATGGACAGAACCTGTAAACATGGGTTACCCGGTAAACGGACCCGATGATGACGTGTTTTTTGTAATTTCCGGTAGCGGGCGACATGGTTACTATGCCTCCAAAAAAAGTGATGGGTGTGGGGAGAAAGACATTTATAAGATTACTTTCTTAGGTCCTGAAAAACCTCTTGCACTCAATTCGGAGGATAATCTTCTTGCGAGTGTTGCAGCACCTATCAAGACTAGAGTGGTGGCCCCTCCTATGGAAATAAAGACTGCGGCCCTGACAATTTTAAAAGGGGTGATTACCGATGCCCTCACTGGCAAGCCTTTGGAAGCTACCATCGAGCTGGTAGATAATCAGCGCAACGAAGTTATAGCCAGCTTTAAATCAAACAGTGTAAGTGGCAAATATCTGGTGACTCTTCCCGGCGGCAAAAATTATGGTATTGCAGTAAAGGCTGATAATTACCTTTTTCATTCCGAAAATTTTGACATTCCGGCTTCCGCTGCTTTTCAGGAAGTAACGAAGGATATTGCACTGAACAACCTGGCTGTAGGTACCAAAATTGTGTTGAGGAATATTTTCTTTGACTTTGATAAATCAACCCTAAGGCCGGAATCTACTAATGAACTGGAGAGGCTCACAAAGCTTTTACAGGATGTACCAACACTTAAAATTGAAATATCAGGACATACTGATAATAAGGGTGCGGCAGAATACAATCAGCGCTTATCCGAAAGCAGGGCGAAAGCGGTGGTGGATTATTTGGTATCCAAAGGAATAGCAGCCGACAGATTGCAATTTAAAGGATATGGACTTACACAACCCATGGCCCCGAATGATACCGATGAAGGAAGACAATTGAACCGTCGTACCGAGTTTAAAGTATTGAGTAAATAGACAAATTTGATCGTTTAATGCATAAAAAAAGGGCATAGTTGCCCTTTTTTTATGCATTAATAACAAAAACAACTAAAATCTTACATGTCCTTATTGGAAACCATTTTTGTTCCCTCCGTTCTTACGCTTTTTGCAGAATAATTCGTCAACACAGATTTCGGAGCGGTATTATATAAAGTAGCCATCCGACGCTCTGAGCGAGGCAATTTATGCTCGTGATAGTACCTTGAAACACCAAAGCTGAGACAATATAAAATCGCCCCTAGTAGAGCCAGCTTAACTTGTAGCGCACCTTTCATTTTTTCAGAGTAAAGTTACTTTTATTGACTGTAGTTGCCAGATTGCTTCCGAATAGCTCGAGTGAAGCAGAAAACAACCTGAAAATTCGTATCGTTTAATATTATTCTATTTACGTGAAAGAATCTCTTGTGGTTTCGTTTGAAGCCTTTATTTTATCAGAAAACTATCAGAAATATACATATTGTGTGTAAATCTTACATCGCGGCACAAAAATAATCTAAAATCAATAAATGGAAATGTATTAAGCTGCCAAAAATGATGCCGGTATGTAAAAATAACTCAGCTTAAGAAACCAATCAAGAGATAAACCATAAATCATTGGAAGTTGAAAATCTTAAATTGTCCAGTTGTCACACTTTTTTCATGTGTAGATACCGTAAACTAACAGATCCGGAGCATTTAGCTCCGGATCTGTTAGTAATATAATTGTATTTCGAAATGGGAGCAGCTGTTTTCCCGGGTTTAATTACTGGAACGTGGTTCAATAAAGTCGTTCAGTAATTTTTTGCTGTTTCTTGTTTTGAAAAAGCTCATCGGGGAATAATTGATGTCCTTATCCTTACCTCTGATCAGCATGTGCAGGAACCAATCTTCATCCGTATAGGATCCGAAAGGTTTTGGAGTCATGGTAATCAGCTGGTATCCAAACTGTCCTGCAATTTGCGGGAAAAGATTGAAGTTCAGATCGTCAATATTGGACAGCTCTTCAATAATGATGAATTTAACCCCAGGACGGGTCCTGTCTTTTTGAATAACGGAAAGACGGCCGATACAAAGAAGCGCCAGAGCAGTGTAAGCCTGTCCACCTGAGCCGGTATATTTGATGCCGGTATCATCAAACAAACCTACTTTCAATTCAAAATAGAATTTTGGGTTCAGCAGGTCGCTCAACTCACAGTTCTTTATGCTGCTGAATGTTTTGGCAATATTTACAATCAGTTTTTCAGGAGAGTTCTGTGATTTGTCAATGTCTTCGATTTCGGTAAACAGATCGGCGCCGAATTTCTGAACTTTTGCTTTCTCCCTCATTTTCCGGATCCACTCAATAGTAATCTCTTTCTTTTCAAGAAATTCAATACGGAACTGGTAGTTATTACTGATTCTGTTTTCCTGGAAGAAGAAGTTAAGCTCAGTGATCAGCTTCCGGAAATTCTGGTACTGACGGGCTACCTGATCAAATACATTCAGGATAATGGTAAGCTGAAGATCACCGAATTTTTTCAGCTCTTCGTTCAATTTCAATAATTCAGGACCTATACCTTCGAGTCCCAGTTTTCCGCAAAGAACATTTACCAAGGTCTGGAAATTGAATTTGTCCGTTTCCAGTTCCTGATTTTTATTATCTTTTGTTTCATCAAAGCTCTGTGCAATACGGGTAAACTCATTCTCGAAATTTCTACGGTCGGTAACCGATTTCTCTGCCAGCTGAAGAATTCTGTTGTTGGTATAATCGCCCAAATGAGGCAGATCTTCCCAACGCAGGTTGGTATCGCGCTCCAGATCGGTTCTTTTTTCATCAAAAACGAGCTGAGTTTTTTCCAGTTCAATTTTAAGCTGGGGTTCTTTCTCCTGGCAGGCTTTCACCACACCATCAATAGAAATCTGATTTCTCACGGCAGCCTCTTTCTCGGGCAGCATTTCTTCCACCTTTCGTTCGAGCGTCGATTTTTGCTTCACGATGTCTTCAATCGTAATTTCTTCAAACTTGGGTTTATGCCATTCCACCTTATAAGGCAGCTCTTCCTTCAGCTTGTTTATTTCGTATTTGCATTTGTCATTATCATCCAGAATCTGTTCCAGCTTCAGTTTTGATTCTGTTTGCTGCTGGGCCAGACGTAATGCTTCACGATTGGCATTCTGATACTGACGCTGGAGTTCATCAAACGATCCGAGCTGCTCTTCATTTTCCTGAAAAGCTTCCAGAATGGTTTTTGTAAGATCTTCATCAATTTCATAAGCCTCAATCTTTTTCCGCTCTTTATAAGCTTCAAACATATCGGCATTATAACCTATTTCCAGCAGTTCAATATTGAGTTTTCGGATCAGGGTCAGTTCTTCTTCCGCATCCTTCAGGTTCTGAAGAATTTCTTTCCGGTCTTTTTCCAGTACCGTTTTCAGCTTCTTGGCATCATCAAATTTTTGACGGGTAACACGAGGTACTGCTTCCCGTATTTCTCCAAGCACAAGCCATAGTTTACCGTCCGAATCTTCCTCATATCCGGTAATTAATTTTTTAGGATTAACGGTATACCGTAGTATGTCGGCTTCTTTTCCGGTAGGTTTGCTGGTAGCAATATCTTTCAAGTGCATGAGCACCGATTCTTCTTCCAAACTCAACGGCTTTTTCTCATTTACTGCCCAATGAAACAGGGAATTTGCATTTCCTTTTTCATACAGTTCCAGCAAGCCACTCAGTTGTTCAATAGTACGAGGAAGCTCGGCTACTTTTTCAGGATAGTTTTTTAATGCGCTTTTGAAATCACTGGCCCATTCTGATTTTTCGAACTCTGTATAGCTCTTTATAGATTGAAGCGCTTTGAGCTTAACTTTACGATCTCTGTATTTTTCCTGTTCCCGCATTTTTTCCTGGGCAGCCTGGGCGCTCATATAGCGTTTGAAGATAGGGGCCAGTTTTTCAAGCTCGTTTACCAGGATAAACAGTTCATTAGCCTGGTTACGTTTTTCCTCAATCTTACGATCGCTTAGGGTAGGAATCAGATCTTCATAATATTTCTGAAGATGGTTATTGACGGCATGCAGATCCTGATAAGATCTCAGAGCGCTTTCGGTAAGGGATTTTAGTTCTTTTTTGTTTTTATCCAGGTTACGTACCGCACTTTCATAGCGGGTTTTGTTTTCATTAAAGTGGCGTTGAGCTTCAATAAAAAAGTTGTAGGCATGGATGGTATCGGCAGTCAGAAATTCATCACGCGAGGCAATGCTTTTGTCGAGCATTTTCTTAAGCTGGGTAAGCTTATTCTGCTTCATATCCAGCTCCTTGATCAGGTCGCGGCTGGAATTATACTGTTTGATATAGTTTTCAAGCTGATCTTTCTGTTCTTCAAAAAGGGTCTTGATCTCATCATTATCTTCAAAAAGAAAATTTTGAAGTGAACGGGAATTGGTAACATCCAGGGTTTTGGCACGGGAGAAAGACTGAAGGATCTTAGCCAGGGCTTTCAGATTGGTTTCCTTGGTAAGATCAATCGGTATGATATGATTGGTAAAGAGGGTTTCATAGTAATTCATGATTTCCTCATGCTGAAAATAGTCGTACAGGTAAATGTCATGCTGAAGTGTCAGATGATTTTTCAGATCTTTCAGCTCCATCACCGTTTTGTTAGGCGCCAGAAAATCGGTGGCATGTAAGGGCCTATCAAAACTTTCCAGTTCTTTTTTTGAGAAGTCTGCGCTTTTCTGAATGATGAAAGGACGTACCGGATAGCGTGAGTTCTTCGGGATATAAACCCCAATAGTTACGAATTTGCCTTTGGCTCTTTCTATATTAAAGAAAGCATAGGCGTGTTCAATATATGTTTTATTGAGGGGGATACCTTCAATACGTCTTTCGTTTTTATCCAGACCTTCTGTTCCCGGCTTCCACAGATCCCTTTTGGGTATGAGAATCAGCTGCATCAAATCGGCTACAATCGATTTGCCCAAACCGTTGTCTCCGGTAAAGTCGGTTCGTACCGGGTGCAGCAGATAATCACAATTATTATGCTGACGCACTCCGACAGTAGAAAGGGAATAAATCTTAGGATAGCTGCTCATGGATATAGTCTTCGGTAAGTTCAACTTCGTTAATTTCCCTTGAATACATTTTTGCCAGACGGTCTATACTTGGCATGATTTCGAAATGGAAGGCTTCCTGGTTTATCCAGTTTATCCACCCCATGCGTTCAAACTCATTCAGGGTACGTTCTATCTTGCGTTTCACCTCATCCTTTTCATTGGGGGTGTAGTTTCGTTTCAGCTCGCCATACAACAATCGTTGCCAAAGTTCTTTGTGCTCACCTTCTTCGGTAATCTGTTCCAGATCATCCCAGGTCATTTCCTTGGCTTCAAAGAATTTTTCTTTGGATGAATTTAGCAGCAGAATACCGAATACCACGTGTTTGTCGTCCAGTTCCCGGCACCTGTCGCGGGTAAAACGGCCGTATCCTTCTTCCGGAAAATCCAGGTAGAAATAGATATCGCGGTCGTTGCTTTCGCGACGTAGAAAACAGTTGTACAACAACTCATAGTAATGCTCCAGCCGGGAATAATTATCATTGATATAATCCCAGATCTTGGTATCATAGCCATAGTTCTGTATGTGTTTGCCCTGACTCAGGGCAAAGTTGGCTTCTGCAAAATATTTGATCGAACTTTCCTTGCTTAGGAATTCGAAGGCTGAATTTTCATTCTCCATATCGTTACATCATCATTAAGGTTAAACGTACGTTCTTGTTCCACGATCAGATCTGCATCGGGATTTTTATTGTGTTGCTGGATAAGCCCGAAACAAACATCAATAGGCACTTCCAGGTTTTGTTCGGCGTCATAAATATCCTTGAACCAGTCTTCAAATTCAATATGAACACCGGCCTTTATTTCTGTATTGATGTTTTCCAGCCAGCGTGAAATATGTTCCTGACGAATCAGCACTTTCATATTTTCCGCTTCTTTCAGCATTCTCAGTTCTTCATCTTCGTGCATTTCCGGAACATCTTTCGGAATGACATCGTGGAAATTGAGTTTCGGAACAAAACGGAATTTGCGTTTAAAGAAAGGCACCGACTTTCGGCTGAATTCAGGCGGAAGGGTTATTTCCCCTTCTACCAGCTGTGCCGAACGGATCAGGGAAATGAGATATTTTTCAATTTTGAGTTTATACATCTGCTTATAACGCAGGGAATCGTACAAGGTCTTAAGACGGGAAGAGGAGGTTTGGATACGATCGTTGATAGATAGAACACGACTATCTACATTTTCAAAAAACTGTTCTATCTCCGCTCTTATTTTGAAATAACGTTCCCAGCTTTCTTTGTCTTTCAGAAAGGTTGGTTCGGCTGTTTTAATTCTGTCCAGGGTATCCTGTTTAAAATTGAGGGTCTGAGTAAGACCTTCGGTTTGTTTACCGATATCGGTAAAAACCAGGATAAATTTATCAATCAGTCCTCTGGCATTGTCGGCATCCGCTTTCAGAATACTGCGCAATTCAAAGGTCTTTTTGTCTACATAACGCTGCAGATTTTCAATATGTCCCAGAATACGCTTTTTGGCGGGTCCGTAATGGTTGTAATACCAGTAATTCAGGTTCTGGATATTGAGCAGGTCTTCTTCTGTAAGCGGCAATGTACGGCGAAAAGTATAGATCAACGGAAGATCGTCATACTGAGGTTGAATCTCGTTGATGATAGCGCTAACCAGATCTTTTGCATATACCGTAAGCTGGTAACGGTATTCGGTTCCGCGTTTTGCGGTAGTATAAAAATACTGACTCAATTTTTTCGAAATCGTTTCCTTCTGTATGCTTTTCTCCCGTCCCAGCATTTCGGCTACCTGGTCAACTGTCTTTTCAAAGTCCAATTGTGAAAAAGCTTCATCAATTTCCCCCTTTTCAATCTTATCATTCAGCTGTACCAGCAGAATGATGGATTCCGGGTTGGAAGGCAACAATAATTCGTAATTTCGAAAAATGCTCCGGATCAATTCATTCTCCATTTCGAGTGATTATATCAGGCTAAAATAACGAATATCAAGGCCCTATTCTGCACTGTTAAAAACTCCTGATATATATACGAATAGCCCGTAAATAGAGGGTTGTAGCGCATCCTGATTGTTGGTAAATAATTAGCCGGAATAGCAAAAGGAGCCTCATTTTTTTGTAAATAGAAAAGCATGAGCGACCAAGCCCCACAGCACTTACACCTCAAAGAGACCAGCGACGGTTCACATACCCTTTATAATTCCTTCCTCAACGAGCATTATCATTCTCATCATGGGGCCTTGCAGGAAAGCAGGCATGTGTTTATCCAGGCGGGGTTCAGTAAGGTCTTTACTGTCGGCAACACCATGCGGATTCTGGAAATTGGCTTCGGCACAGGTCTTAATGCCTTGCTTACCCTTGTGGAATCGGCACATTTTTCCTGTCCGGTAGCATATACAGCGTTGGAACCTTTTCCATTGTCTGACGGAATCATTACATCCCTTAATTATACCAGTTTGCCTGGATTAAGCGATTATGTCTCTGTTTTTCAGCAGATGCATGCCATTACCGAAGGCAAACAGCAGATTAATGCCAATTTTTTGCTGGAAAGGAGCTGTTTTCCACTGGATCAGTTTAACCCTTCAGAGATATATGATCTGGTTTATTTTGATGCTTTTGCTCCTGAAGTGCAGCCTGAATTATGGACAGAAGCCGTATTTCAGAAACTATTCGATTGTCTGGCTCCGGGAGGTATCCTGGTTACCTATTGCGCAAAGGGTGAAGTGAAAAGGAATATGAAAAAGGCCGGTTTTGTAATTGAACGTCTTCCGGGACCGCCGGGAAAAAGGGAGATGACGAGAGCTATGAAAAAATAGCGGCAGGAGGCAGTGAAAAAAGGTGCAGGAGGCAGCGGCAGTAAGCAGGATAAAACAAGAAAAGATTAGATTCTAAAAAAGCACGGAAAGATTTATAAATTAATTCGACAATTTTCTCTGCCTCCTGCTGCTGATTAATCTCCCAGATTCTTATCAATCAGTTCACGGAGCTTATCAGGAGTGAGGCCGTGAATAATTTTTCCGTCTTTGGCAAAGGATATTTCTCCTGTTTGTTCGGAAACAACAATAGCCAGCGCATCCGAATTTTCGGTGATCCCTACTGCAGCCCGGTGACGCATCCCAAGATGAGCCGGGAAGTCCGGATCTTCGGTTACAGGCAATACACATCTTGCCGCACGTAATTGATTATCGGTAATGAGCAGGGCACCATCGTGCAGGGGGCTGTTTTTGTAAAAAATACTTTCAATCATCCGTACCGAAACTTTTGCATCAATAGGATCACCGGTATTGGCATAAAATTTCAGATCAGAACCTCTTGTAATTACAATAAGGGCTCCGGTATGGCTCTCGCTCATGTTTTTGCAGGCTTTGCTGATGGCATGGGTATCAAGTTCTATTTTACCGCCTTTCACATTCCATTCCAGAAAACGCCGGGCAAGACTTCCCTTGCTGATGAAATTGGTGGTGCCCACGAAAATAAAAAAGCGACGCAGTTCCTGTTGAAACACAATGAGCAGGGCAATAAACCCAACATCAATAAATTTGCCCAGGATATGGCTGAACAAACGCATGTTCATCGCTTTCACCACCATCCAGAGGGCATAAAAAAGCGTAACACCCACCAGGATATTGATGGCTACAGTGCCGCGTACCAACTGATACAACTGATAGAGAAGGACAGCCACCAGCACAATATCAATTAAATCGAGCCAGCTGAACTGGCTGGACAACAGGTTTACCATAAAACAAAATTAAGAATTTATGCTTTGGGAATGGTCAGGTTTGCAAAGCAATACGGAATGAAGTAAAATTTCAAAGAATTAGTACCTTTAGGTTTTTGCCTTAAGAGCCGAATCCTTTTTTTATGCAGGATCAAGTACAGATTTATAAAATTATACCACCCGCTATCAGCTCGGCAGGGGTATACTATTTTACCACCGACAATGATGTTCAGTATGAAGTCCGCTTCGGAAGAAGACAGGATAATATTTTGCATGCCACCATCGTATTCGGTGTGATTAATGATGAATATGAAGGCGAAGAATATGTGGTGACCAATAAAGGTGAACTTTATCGTGTCATGTCAACCGTGGTGGAGATCGTGAAGATGTTTATGAAGGAACATCCGAAAATAATGTGTTACGAATTTACCGGAGTGGCAAAAGAGGGGGAAGATGAAAACGGGATCACTGTCCGGATCAATTTATACAGACGTTACCTGCCCCGGATTTTTGATAAAGACTGGGAATATGCCTTTAAAGGAAATGCTGCTGTTGTAACCCGGGTAAGGAAAGGGTAGAAGTCTATTCGTATTATCAAATCACGTTGGAATAAAAGAAAAGAGGGAAAGATCCTGCAACGCGATCTTTCCCTCTTATTTATTTAATGGGTATTAATGGCTTTTCTTAGCAAACTTACTTCTGCGGGGGCCATTGCTGTTACCTCCGCTGCTATTACCACCGCCAAAATCCTGTGAAGGTTCAAAGCGTTTTTTCTTCCATCCGCCTTCTCCGCCTCCATAAGGTCTTTTGCCGCTACCGAAGCTGTTACCGCCTCCGCCGCTATTGCCGTTTCCACTGTCGGCAGGGTCTATTCTCACCTTACGACCTTTAAAAGTTGATCCTTTAAAAGCATTGAGCAGAAAATCTTCCACTTCCTTGGCAGCATCAAAAAAGGAGAAACTGCTTTTTACATCAATTCTTCCAATATTGCTTCCTTCCAGGTTGCTGGTATCGCATATAAAACGAAGCAGTCCGCCTTTATCCAATCCATCCATTTCACCCACATTGATAAAGAAACGGGTCATATTAGAATCTCTTTCCGGCACACGACGGGTTGATTCCCCTCTTTCTCCGCTTCTTTCAGGCCTTTCTCCTCTTTCGCTGAAACGATCGGAGCTCTTTTCAAGGCTTCTGTTCTCTACATTCAGATCGGGTGCATTTTTGTAATAATCCAGGAAACGGTTGAATTCATCCGATACAAAACGTTTGATGAGTTCTTCCTTGCTCAAATCCTGTAGCTGAGCATATATCTGGGGCAGATATTCAGCAATAGCCGCTTCATTTACTTCTACATCGTGAATCTTGCTGATGAGGGAAAAGAGCTGTTTTTCGCATACTTCATGTCCGCCAGGTATTCTGGCTTTGGTAAATTTCTTACCGATGATACGTTCCAGGATTTTAACCCTGCTCACTTCGCGTACATTCAGAATTACGATAGAGATACCTGTTTTGCCCGCTCTGGCGGTACGTCCGCTACGGTGGGTATAGTTCTCAATTTCGTCAGGAAGGTTATAGTTGATTACATGGGTCACATCATCCACGTCAATACCTCTGGCAGCCACATCGGTTGCTACCAGTACCTGGAGTGATTTGGAACGGTAGCGTTTCATCACCTGGTCGCGCTGAGCCTGGCTCAGGTCGCCATGCAATGCATCTGCATTATATCCGTCACGGATCAGCTTTTCAGCCACTTCCTGAGTTTCTGCCTTGGTACGGCAAAATACGATACCGAATATTTCAGGGTAATAATCTACAATCCGTTTGAGGGATGCATAGCGGTCGCGGGAATGAACTACATAATATACGTGTTCAATATTCACGTTGCCTTCGTTCCTTTTTCCGACTGTAATCTGGAAAGGATCGGCCATGTATTTACGGGCAATGGATTCCACTTCCCGGGGCATGGTGGCAGAGAACAACCAGGTACATTTTTCATCGGGTGTTTCCGACAAGATCATGTCCAGGTCTTCTTTGAAACCCATGTTCAGCATTTCGTCAGCCTCGTCCAGTACCACACGTTTTACTGTCTTCAGTGTCACACCTTTACGGTTGATCATATCAACCATACGTCCTGGTGTTCCGACTACAATCTGAGCTCCTCTTTTTACATCCCTGAGCTGGTTTACAATGCTAGCGCCGCCATAAATAGCCACAATATTGGCCCCCTGCATGTATTTGGTATAGCTCTGTAAGTCTTTGGTTATCTGCAGACACAGCTCACGGGTAGGGCAAAGGATCAATGCCTGAGTGTGTGAGACTGAAAATCAACAGTTTGTATAAGTGGCAAGCCAAATGCAGCCGTTTTTCCGGTACCAGTTTGTGCCAGTCCTACTAAGTCCTTCTCTTCTTTCAACAGCACAGGAATAGCTTGCTCCTGAATAGGGGTGGGAGTCTCAAATCCGAGTTCGGTAATTGCCTTCACCACCCTCGCTTCAATCCCAAGCGCTTCAAATTTATTCATTTAGTATATGTTAATGAGCCGCAAAGGTACGGATAATAGGCACACGCCCAACGTGGAACGTATTTCAGGCAGAATAGGAAGGGGCTTTCCTGAAAGGTTTCATTAACTTTGCCCAAAAAAGGAACAGTTTGAAAACACTCCATCGGTTCACGCTGAAATCATTTCTATTACCCTTTCTGCTCACTTTTTTCATTTCCCTGTTCGTCCTGTTTATGCAATTTTTGTGGAAATGGGTGGATGAACTGGTAGGTAAAGGGCTGGAATGGATGGATGTAGCCCAGCTTTTCTTTTATGCTTCTTTATCTCTGGTACCCCTTGCCTTACCGCTTGCCATCCTGCTCTCTTCACTCATGAGCTTTGGAAATCTGGCCGAGCATTATGAGCTGGCTGCCATGAAAGCTTCCGGTCTTTCCCTGCAACGTGTTATGGCTCCTCTTATCCTTCTTTGTATCGGTATTTCCTTGTGTGCCTTTTATTTTTCAAATATTGTACTCCCTTACGCCAACCTTAAAATGGGGCGGATGATGTGGGATATTCAGAACAAAAAGCCAGCTTTAAACATAAAAGAAGGTGTTTTTTATAATGGAATAGACAATTATACCCTTCGGGTAGGGAAAAAAGGAGCGGATGGGAAAACCATAGGTAATGTACTTATCTATGATCATACTCCTGATGGAAACAACCGGGTGATAGCCGCCGAATCCGGTACGATGGAGGTAACAGACGATAAAAAATACCTGGTACTGGAGCTCATGAATGGTTGCAGCTACGAAGAAGTATCAAAAGAAAAAGACCCCGGTGTTCACAGTGTCCCTTTCTTGAGAAGCAAGTTTAGCGGGGAGACAGTACGTTTCGATCTGGCAGGTTTTAAAATTAACCGTACCAATGAGGAGCTGTTTAAACAAAATCACCAGATGCTGAATGTGACCCAGCTAAAGGCCATGACCGATACGCTGGAGCTGAATGACAAACGCCTGCATACCGGATTTCATGATATCCTGGCAACGGGTTATGCCCCTAATGCATTTAAATACCTGGATCAGAAAGACAAGAAAAAGGAGGAGGGGCATAGCGACTTTTTGAAGGTGATGAACAAACAGGATCGTCATATGGTGCTGGAGGCAGCATTGGGTGTGGCGCGTACTATAAAGGGGACGATAGACGGAAGGGTGAACGAGATACGCAGCAACCGGGAAAATATATCGCTCTATCAGATTGAATATCACAAAAAGTATGCGCTTGCCTTTTCCTGCCTGGTCATGTTTTTTATCGGTGCTCCGCTGGGTGCTATTATCCGTAAAGGGGGATTGGGAATGCCGGTTGTGGTGTCACTCATATTCTTTGTTATTTACTGGGTCATTTCCATCAGTGCCGAAAAGATGTCTAAAGAAGGTGTTTTGCAACCTATAATCGGTATCTGGCTTTCGCCGGTATTGTTATTTCCCTTGGGTGTTTTCTTTACCATTAAAGCCACGGGCGATTCGGCCTTATTTGAAGTAGATAGTTATCTCTCTTTCTTTAAACGGTTTAAGTAAGCCTGATATATCAACGTTGTTTCCTGATCTGCTACCGGTGTGAAAATCCTTCAGATATGCAATAAGATACCTTACCCGCCTAAAGACGGTGGTACACTGGCTATGCATCAGATCAGCGAGTCGCTGTACCTGCTGGGCCATGATGTAAAGGTGTTGGCTATGGATACCTGGAAACAGGGATTCTCCGAAACCGAGTGGGATCAGGAGTATCGCAATAAGTTCCATCCGGAGTATGTATTTATGGATATCCGTATCAAGGCGCTGGATGCTATACTGAATCTTTTTTCCGACAAATCATACAATCTGGAACGGTTCCATTCCCAGGCTTTTGAAGATAAACTGGAACATATCCTGAAGAGTGGTCAATTTGATATGATATTGCTCGAAAGCCTTTATGTGACTCCTTATCTTTCTCTTATCCGTAAACACAGCAAGGCTCTTGTTATTTACCGGGCTCATAATATCGAGCATATTATCTGGAAGCGGCTGCACGAAGGGGAGCGAAAACCGATCCGTAAGAAGTATCTGCATTTGCTAAGTGAGCGGCTTAAAAATTATGAAGATCATATCCTGAACGATTTTGATGGTATTGCTGCCATCACCCCCGGCGATGCGGCTTATTTCAGAAGCACCGGTTGTACCAAGCCGGTGATGCATATCCCCTTTGGTATTGATGCACGCCCGTTGCGCACGGTACCTGTTGAAAAAGGTTCGCTCTTTTTTATCGGCTCCATGGACTGGATGCCGAATCTGGAATCTTTGCGCTGGATACTGGATCATCTGTGGGATAAGATACATGCCTTGCACCCCGATGTACGTTTGTATGTAGCCGGTCGTAATATGCCACCCTGGTTGAAATCACTGGATAAAAAGAATGTGATCATGACCGGCGATGTGGCCGATGCCGAAGCATTTATGGCCGATAAAGCCATCCTCCTGGCTCCTTATTTTTCCGGTGGAGGAATGCGGGTAAAATTTATCGAAGCCATGGCACAAAAGAAAGTGGTTGTCACCACCGCCATAGGAGCCGAAGGTATTTCGGGACGGGACGGAGAGCATTTTCTGATTGCCGAAAGTGAAGCAGGCATGTTGTCCATTATTGAAAAATGTCTGCGCGATCCCGAATGGATGGAATTTATAGGAGCCAATGCCCGTAGCCTGGTACAGGATCAGTATAACAGCCGTAAGATTGCAATACGGTTAATAAGTCTTTACGAAAACATAAAGAGCAAAAGTAAATAGCCGTGTTATATAAGTGGGCAATCTGCAGTGGGCAATAAAAAGGCAGCGGGAGGCAGTGAAAACTGTCAAAGTAATTTAATTTTTTTTCTGTGCTTTTTTAGAATCTAATCTTTTCTCGTTTTATCCTGCTTACTGCCGCTGCCTCCTGCTGCTTTTTAATTGTCTCCTGCGCCTGCCTCCTGCTGCTTTTTTAACTGCCTCCTGCCGCTTTTTCCCTATCTTGCAGTCCTTCATGAAGCTGTTGTATATAACATCCCGGGTACCTTATCCGCTCGATAAAGGCGATAAAGTAAGAGCCTATCATCAGATTGAGGCTCTTTCCAGATACCATGAGGTTTGTCTCTTTTCTATCAATGATCAGGAGATTCATCCGGAAGCGGAAGAAGCACTAAAAAAGATATGTTCCCGTATTGTATTTGTAAGGCTCCGTAAACGGGAGCTGCTGCGCAATCTTTTTCGCACCTTTTTGGGGACAAAACCCATGCAGGTAGGTTATTTTTTCAATGCAAGGGCCAATGCGTTGCTTCATACTTTGCTGGATGATTTTAAACCGGATGCTGTTTTCTGTCAGCTTATCCGTACTGCCGAATATGCCCGTAACCTGTCTATTCCCAAAACACTGGATTATATGGACGTGTTTTCCAAAGGGGTGGAGCGACGGATCAAAAAAGTACCTTTTTATCAGCGGCCCTTCTTCAGTCTGGAATACAAACGTCTGCTGAAATATGAACAGGAAATTTTTTCAGCCTTTGATCATTGCACCATTATTTCGGCTCAGGATCGTGATCTGATTCCACATCCCGATCATGCAGCTATCCGGGTTATACCGAACGGAGTGGACATGACCTATTTTCATCCCTTTACGGAGAAGGAAGAAGAGGAGGGCAAGGAGTATGAAGTGATTTTCAATGGCAATATGAGTTATCCTCCCAATATAGAGAGCGCCGTATTCCTGGTTGAGCAGATCATGCCTTTTGTATGGAAAAAATACCCGCATGTAAAAGTACTTATTTCCGGTACCAACCCGGGTGTACGTGTCAAACGGCTTGCTTCCAAAAGGGTGCAGGTAAGCGGATGGGTGGATGATGTACGTACTAATTTTTCCAAAAGCAGGATATTGGTGGCGCCCATGCAGTCGAGCATAGGTCTTCAGAATAAATTGATCGAAGCCATGGCCATGAAGCTACCTTGTATCACTTCCACACTCGCCAATAATGCCCTGGCTGCTGAAGACGGACGGGAAGTACTCGTTGCCGACAGCCCCGAACAGTATGCAGCACGTATCTTCTCCCTGCTCGAAAATAAAACCTTTGCCCGTCAGCTGGCTGAAAGAGGATACGAATTTGTAAAGAAAAACTACGACTGGGTGCAGGCAGGAAAGATGCTCAATGAGGTAATCATGAACGAACAAGCCGCGACTGATAAAAGTAAAGGAGCCCGATAGCAGTCATAGCCGGGAATAACTAATTTTACGGTCTGAACGATTTATATGCAAACCATGGAAGCCACCAAAAGTCTTATTCTGAACAGTGCCAAGATAGCTCAGAAGATTGATCGCATTGCCTGGGAAATTTATGAAAATAATTGCACCGAAACAGAAGTGGTGATGGTAGGTATTCAGTCCAATGGTTTCACCCTTGCCCAACGTATCGCAACCAGTTTGCAAAAGATATCGGCTATGCAGGTAAGGCTTTATGCCATTCATATCAATAAGAAAAATCCGCTTGAAGAAGCTGCCCGTTTTGATATCCCAATTGAAGAACTGAAAGGGAAAGTGATTGTGGTGGTAGATGATGTACTTAATTCGGGCAAGACACTGCTATATGGTATCAAACCTTTTCTGGATATACCGGTTAAAAGATTGCAAACAGCCGTGTTGGTAGACCGGAAACACAACCGTTATCCTATCAAATCGGACTATACCGGTTTATCCCTGGCCACCACATTAAAAGAACATATCTCTGTTGAACTGGATAAGCCAGGACAGGAAGCTGTCTACTTGCTCTAATGTTTCAGCAATGCACCGGTTTCTTCATCACCCCCTGGATAAAGTTGGCCAGTTGTTTCACATCCAGGTCTTTTGCCTTCACTTTATACTGAGCTTCGGCATAAAAAGGCTCCCGGTCTTCCAGGTGAGACAGGATAAAGTGGTATAGATCCTCTTCCGATTTTCCGGATAATAAAGGACGGGTATCTTTCGACTGTCTCAACCTGCTTAAAAGCGATTCCGCACTCATCTTGAGATAGATAGTAAGTCCGTTGCGGTTCATCAGCTCCATATTATTGTGATGGCAGGGGGTGCCTCCTCCGGTAGAGATTACGATGTTGTCTTTTTCCATCAGGCTCACCAGCATGCTATGCTCTGTTTCCCGGAAGTAAGACTCACCTTCTTCTTCAAAAATACCGTGTATGGATTTGCCCAGGGCTTCTTCAATGAGTTTGTCATGATCAGCAAACTCATATCCAAGCTGGCTGGCTAATTTTTTACCTACAGTGGTTTTGCCACTGCCCATATAACCGATGAGAAAAATTTTCATGATGTAGGAGATTAAGGTAAATAAAAAGGGTTCAGACGTTCTGAACCCTGTTAATTAGGAAGTATAAGTACTTGTTCTTCTGCAAGGCTGATACCATAGTTGATGGAAATCATTTTGCCCTTTTCAAAATAAAAGTCCATGAGGGCATCATCAAAGCTTACCCTTCTTTCGCCCCATTCATGGTCTTCCATGTCTATTTCTTTATAACCATTCAGGATAAAGAGGGCTTTGAGCTCGGGTTCGGTAAGTCCGAATACCTTTTTGCCCCATAGGAGGCTATCAGGATGATCGATCTCCACACAGGTAAAGGTATTGTGGTGTTGTGTGTCGAAAAAGAGGGAAAAGCCTCTTTGCCAGAAATGCCAGACGAGGGAACAGGAGTCATCGCCACCTTCCAGCTCTTCTGTTTCTTCCGGTTTGCCGAAATATTGTTCCGCTTCCTTCAATGAACAGCCGAAGGCCAGGTCGTTGATTCCTTTTTTGGGTTTGATATGGAGCATGGTTTCGGACATGGAGATAGAATTCACTCTCTTTTCAAAGATAGAAATAATACAGAATCCAACTAAAATGGCATAAATCCTTTAATTATGAGAAATTTAAAAATCCCTTTTGAATATTCGAAATAATGCACTTATATTTGCAGCCGTTAAAAAAATCAGCTGTTATTCTTTACAAAGGGTTAAAAGCGATTTAATGTACGAGTAGGATTCCGTAGCTCAGCTGGTAGAGCACAACACTTTTAATGTTGGGGTCCTGGGTTCGAGCCCCAGCGGGATCACAGAAATACAGAGCGAGAGTGAGAGCGAAGAGCGATTACTCTCGTTTTTTTTTGTGCCTATTGGGGTGTGATGGAGAGCTTTATCCACCCAAAATGGGATGCAGGAGGATATTAGTCAGTCAAAATAGAGTCCTAAGAGAAATTCTGAGATGATTTTCCATGGGGGGGCAGTTATTCGCATTCTCCTTTTATCTGGATCAGCTTCTAAAATTCATTCATGGCAGAACCATTGACACCCATAGAGCAGCTTGATCTTATCCTAAATCTGTTAGGGGCACCTGAACTTTACGGTGAGAAGGTTGCAGATGTCTATATTGAAGGGAAAATAAACCCGCGCCGGGGTGATGATTATGTAAGTATTGTTATTTCCGATCAGGATATAGAGAAAGTACTGAACAAGCTGGTGTTGGATGGATATGTTCATCAATACTTGCCTCCGGAACAAACTGGTAGTGCTATCATAGATGAATATCTTGTTTCAACAGGCTATGCAATAAGCTGGGAAGGAAAGTATTTCCTGCAACAGGGTGGATATGCCTGGGAGCTGAAAGAGCGGAACAGGAAAGCAGAGGAGGAAGACCGGAGGTATAAGGCAGAGGAGGTGAGAAGTATACAAATGACAAGACTTACGATTATACTTGCTGCAGGTACAGCTGTGGCAGCTTTGTACTACCTGGCAAAGGGCTTGCTATGGTTTATCCACGAAATCTCTTACTGATTCGCCTGTTAAATACCAAACACTTTCATTCACATGGAAATTAAAGAAGTAAAAGATTCATTGAGCACTTGGTTTTACGGTAAAATGAAAAGCCCCTACTATGGAGCCGTAATTGCAATTTGGTTAGTTACAAACAGGGTTGCCGTATACTGTATATTTGACTTCTCTGACAAACAACCTGTACAGGAAAGAGTAAATTATATTCATCAATTACTTGAAACTAAGACGGTTTGGAAATTTTCGGGATTCTATGGCATTGTAGCCTATGCATTTCTTATGGGTATTATAACAATGGTAGTTTTCAATTACATAAATGCAATAACGAAATGGGCTTATAACCGATCAGGCGTATGGGCTAATTCTCTAAGACAAAAGACAGAGCCGCATAAATGGGTATTGAGAAAAGAGGTTGAATATATTAAAAATAAGCTGGACGAATCAGAGATTGAAATTAGCGCGAAAAAGGGAGAACTAAAATTACTTGAAAAACAAAGCGAGGAAGCGACAAAGTCAATTCAAGAAAACAGGCTCGAAAATCAAAGTCAACAAATTGATATAGCGAAGCAAAAATCTAAGATTAGCTCCATTGAATCAGAGCTAGGGGTTAAAGATGCAGAACTGAAGCAGTATAAACCTGAAGTATTCGATAACCAGTCGGCTCGGATATGCAGCGTAGTCCGTGTGTAAGCGTATCCGTGCCATCTCACCCTGCCTATTTTTTGTAGTTTCCAATATGGATTTGCAATCCATTCCTGCTTTTCATTTTAGAAATAATGGTTTGTGTGGCAGCACGATTACATCCATAACCCCTTCCAAACTTGCATAATTACGGGCGCTACTGTATATGTAGTCTTCTGGCTTTTCAACAATACGGTCAACTACTGGATTACGATGGATGTAATTCAATTTCTGATAAATAAATTTGTTGCTTTCAATCGGTTCGCCATGATAACCATCCTGCCACACTTTATAATTCATCTCCTTGTTCAAACGAGAACATGCTTTTCTAAACAGTTCCAACAGCCATTCTTTACGACTTTCCCCTCCGTCCATTATATTTTCAATCAAACACTTTGATGTAAATTTCTTAAAATCACGGATAATGTCACTTAAATGATGACCCTCCTGAGACCTGCACATCAGATGGAGATGACTCGGCATAAGAACAAACGCAAATACCTCCAGACTTTTATTTTGCTGGCAATACTTTAACGAATCTATGATTGTGTTTCTCAGTTTAAGACGGGTAAACAGATCAATCCATCCCACAGTGGTAATGGTTAGAAAATACGCATTTTCAGTGTCTCTGACGGTGTATTTGTCGGACATGCAATATCCTATTTTTGTTCCAGTAAATATAGAAAGAATGGAGAGGATTAAAAATCCTTAGAAAGGAAGATTCTTATTGGACATTTTAAAAATAGGCACGGATGAGCAAACACACTTGCGCCCCGTCACATCCGCGCCGAATGTCTGAATGCATTGTATCTCGATGGTTATGTTTCCCGGGTTTATTTACCGGAAAAGGCATGGAAACAGACGGATGGAAACTTTGGAATCATCATTGGTGTGACGACTCCTTAAATCCCCTACAACTCCTCAATAAATTTGATCAGTTGATCGGTATCTACCGGTTTGATAAATAAATGGCTTTTGGGGATATCCTTTATTTCATTTTTTGTTTGTTCAAATGAGTTGCCGGTGGTGAAGATGATGGGGGAGGTGATTCCTTTTTTGCGGATATCCCGGCCGGCACGAATTCCGCAGGATTTATTGCGGAGGTGGATGTCCAGGATAATGAGATCGGGGTTGAAATCGCTTGCTGCATTTACAGCTTCCGTTTCATCACTCACCAGACGTACTTCAAAATGCCGATGCTCCAGTATTTTTTGCAATACTTTGGCAATGATCAGCTCATCTTCGGCAAGGAGAATTTTTTGGATGATAATCACGTCATGGGGATTTTAATCCGGTATCGGGGAGGAGTCCGGTTTTCCAGCTCTATGGATCCGTTTAGCTGTTCAATAAATGTATGGATGAGCATGAGTCCGGTAGAGGAGGTATCTCTGAAATTCACTTCTTCCGGAAAAACGCCTTCGTAATCGCAATATTCAATTTCAAGCACCTCATTTATCAGTTTTGATTTCAGCTCCAGGACAGCTTGCTCCTTATTCTTAAAGCTATGTTTGATGGAGTTCATCATGAGTTCGTGCATCATGAGTCCGAAAGGTAGAGCCCTGTTCAGATCCAGAACCGGGTTATCACCTTCAATAGCGAGCCTGATGCCGGGATTGGTTTGGAGGTTGTCAAAGAGCTCGGTCAGGTATTCCTGCATCAGCACCTGATCAAACGAATCGTTGCGGTAAAGCATCTCATGTACCAGGGCGGTAGATTTTATACGCTTACGGCTATCCCTCAGCGCTTCTTTGGCCGATTCATTTTCGATATTGATTTCCTTCAGTTGAAGCATGCTGGAAACCAGGGCCAGGTTGTTTTTGATGCGGTGGTGAATTTCGGCCAGCAGCACTTCCCGTTCTTTCAGGGTGCTTTTGAGTTTTTGTTCATTCAGCACCCGCTGGGTAATATCTTTGGAAAAGATAGAGATACCCGTTATTTCCTGATTGAAGTTACGGATAGGGTGGTAGCTGGTTTCGTTGTAAACGGTAAGCCCGCTGCGGGTATTAAATTGTGCAATATCGTTGATAATTTCCCCTTCCAGCACTTTGGAATATATTTCTTTCAGGTGTTCGTATTTGGTGGGGTCCAGATAATTAAGCACCGAAGTTCCATATGGATCTTTTACTCCGAAACCGTTCAGAGCCATACCGCGGAATACAGTATTAAATTCCGTGAGCCGGTAATCCCGGTCTATGGACAAGATCACATCACTGGTATTGTTGAGTATGGCAAAGAGCTTTTCCTCTTTATCCAGCATTTCAATAGCATGCAGCTTGGAGGAGGTAATGTTTTTGGTAATTACCAGAATGCTTTCTGTGACACCTTTCTCGTTTTTGACCGGAAATCCGCTGCAACTGTACCATTCTTTTCCCTTGGGTTTGCCAATAACATGGTCAGAGCTCTCCAGTTCAATGGATTGAGGAGTGGCCGAGGTGGCTACTGATTGCAGGAAAGAACGGTAGGTTTCTTTTTGTGCGGGAGCCACAAATTCAAAAACATCCATCCCGAGGAGTTCCTTACTGGTTAAATAGTTAGGGAGGTGGTTGATATAACGGACTTTGAAATCAACCGGGTCGACGAGAAAGATAAAATCCGTATTGGCTGATGCCAGCAGTTGAAAATACTTGTCCATTAATAGTGAATCAGTCTCTCCTAAACCCAAAACCATAAAGTAATTAATGTATTCAAATATACGAACTATACGGATAACTATGATCTGGATTCATACACTCCTTATTTACGTGTAGATGCAATTGATAGATCAATTGACACGGTATATAAATTAATAATTTCCCTGATTACTAAAGGAGTTTCCTTAATTACTAAAGAGATCATTCCGATTACTAAAGAAACTTCCTTGATTACTAAAGAAATCATGCCGATTACTAAAGATGTTTCCTTGATTACTAAAGAAATCATCCCGATTACTAAAGAAATCATCCCGATTACTGAAGATGTTTCCTTGATTACTAAAGAAATCATCCTGATTACTAAAGATGTTTCCTTGATTACTAAAGAAATCAACCTAATTACTAAAGATGTTTCCTTGATTACTAAAGAAATCATCCCGATTACTGAAGATGTTTCCTTGATTACTAAAGAAATCAACCCAATTACTAAAGATGTTTCCTTGATTACTAAAGAAATCATCCCGATTGCTAAAGAAACTTCCTTGATTACTAAAGGAATTACCTTGGTTGCTGAAGTATACCAAGGAGGGATAGCCCCATCTTCTTATTTGCAATTCTTATTCTTCAGTTCAGCTACTTCAGGTCCATAGCGTTGCGCAAAACCAAGTGATAATGCGGCATCCAGATCGGCACAGGCTTCTCCGGTTTTGTTTAATGCCAGGTAGATTAATGCTCTGTTGCGGTATGCGTAAGAGTTGCCAGGGTATAGACCAATCGACTTGTTCACATCCTGCAGGGCCAGACTGTATTGTTTCATCTTATAATAAAGATGTCCGCGGTTATTATATACAAGACCTTCGTCAGGCGAGAGCGCAATCGCCTTATTCATGTAGTACATAGCCTTATCTAAACTATCCAATCCGGTATATAAAAAGGCGAGATTGTTATAAGGTCCAACCAGCGTGGAATCGAGCCGGATGGTTTTATTCATAAATTCAATGGCTTTTGCAGTATTGCCCAATGCCCGGTACGATGTAGCTGCATTGTTCATAGCACTTATATCATCAGGTTTAATTTTCAAACACAAGAGATCATCTTCGAGGGCTCCGGCAAAATCCATAATTCCCGCCTTAACGGTTCCCCTATTTAAATAATAGGAAGCCTTTATGGAATCTGCGGTTGCAAGGGAAAGTGCTTTATTCATCATGTACAAGGCAGAATCTGCGTTTCCTATAGAACTGTAAAATGTACCGGCTCTGTTATACGACTCCGCCTCCTTTGGTTTTAACAACATCGCTTTCCAGAGACAAGGCATCACTTCGCTAATACGGTTGGCGTTTAATTCTAATTCGGATTTTTCAATGTAATACCAGATGTTGGTATCATTTATGGCTATGGCTTTGTCTATCAGAACGATGGCATATTGGTAGTCCTTTTGCTGCTCTTTTATTTTGGAAGCCGCTTCCAATGATGCTGCTGTTTGAGCAACAGAAAACTGAAACATGCCTATCATGAATAGGGAAAAAAGAAAAGCGAGGATTTTAGTTTTCATGCTTTGTGGTTCGTGTTATAGACATCAGATTATCATAATTAATCAAATGCTTAGTGTTTTTATCATTTGGTCTCCAATTGAATATAATTCTATCTTCAGACGATCTGGTCTTCAAAACACTTTTTTCCCTATTGGATAATAACCCCACGCTTTAGCGTGGGGTCAAACAAAACAAGTCTCCTTGGGCTTTAGCCCAATTAGCTCTCATTGTCAGGGCTAAAGCCCGGTTTAAGTTTGAGTATCCAACCCCGCGCTGAAGCGTGGGGTTAATACATAAAGAGAATATATGGTGCCTTGATTCATTTAAAAGGTGATAATTAATCATGATCATCATGAAAACCCGCGGCCTATACGTTAGGATATGAGGGACTTGTAAGTAATATTAAATATAACAAAATTTAAAACATAAATTAAAGTTCTGAAGAATAAGTAAATTTATTTCAGATACCTTGTCCCAAAATAACATCCCTAATCGTAAGGGATGTATAAACGCAATAATTATAAACCGTAAAAAAAACAAAACAACATGGAAAAGTTCATTTATTTATTCAGAGGTGGAGAGAATCATGCACACAATGCTGCTAATTCAGAAGCTGCTAAAAAGAACATGCAAGCCTGGATGACCTGGATGGGTGGTTTACAACAAAAAGGAATCCTGGCCGGTGGAGAACCACTTCAACCAACTGGTAAGCAGGTAAATGGAACAAAGAAGATTGTAAGCGACGGTCCTTTTATCGAAGCCAAAGAAATGGTGGGTGGTTTCCTGATTATCAATGCAAAGAATATTGACGAAGCGGTTGAATTTTCCAATGGCTGTCCTATTTTCGAAGAGAACGGCAAACTGGAAGTTCGCCCGATCCAGAAAATGGAAATGTAACACTGGCTCCCGTAAGGAAAAGGTTTTACCATCTTCTTGTAAACCCGTTTCATGTCAGCCACCTTTTTTGCCAAGCGGCCTAAGAGGTGGTTGATTTGTTTGGAAAATATACTTTCCTGTTTTGTCCCGTTTTCGGTTTCCCGATCGTAATGAGGATATAAGTACATTCTTCATCCTAAATAAAGCAACATCATGGACCAGGCACAAAACAAACACTCATCGGCAGCAAAGATCCGTATAACAGGTTACTGGATTGCAACGGGCATCATAGGACTTGAGACAACAGCTGGTGCACAATGGGATTTGGTAAGAAATCCGCTCGTGACTAAAATAATGGGACAGCTGGGCTATCCCCTCTATCTGCTTACTATACTAGGTGTATGGAAGATACTTGCCTTGCTCGGTTTATTTGTTCCCCGTTTTCCAAATGTCAGGGAGTGGACCTATGCCGGTTTATTTTTTGTTTATACCGGAGCTGCCGCGTCACACTTTGCGACAAACGATGGCGCCAATGCTATTGGGCCGCTTATATTTGCATTGCTTACCCTTACTTCGCGTTGGCTTGGGATGCAGAACAGAAAGCAATAGGAAATATTGCTTATAAACCGTATTTTAAACTGGTATCCGGGCTCCAATCACCAATACATCATCTACCTGTTCGAAGCCCATTTTCCAATGATCAAAATTTTCGTCCAGGTTCTGTTGTTGAGTTTTGCCATCCTTTGATGAATGAGCAAGGAGCAGTTCCTGAAAGGGTTTGTATTTGAATTTTTTTCCTTTGGGGCCTCCGAACTGGTCGGCATAACCATCGGTAAAAAGATAAAACCAATCACCCGGGTGGTGCGGGATCGTATGTTCTTCAAAAGGCAGTGCTTCAGACCCATATTGTCCTATGGGTTGTTTGCTTGCCTTGTACTCGGTTATACACCAGGTGCCCGATTCATTGGAGCTTCTCCATAAAGGGTTATTGGCACCTGCAAATACAATGCTGTGTTTTTTTTCATCGATGGCCAGCAAACAGATATCCATTCCGTCTTTGTTATTACTTTCTTTTTGTTTCAGCGAACCGATAATCATTTCTCTTAATTCCGAAAGAATCAGAGATGGACTGGTGATATCCTTTTCATTTACAATTTCATTCAGAAAGGCATTCCCGATCATACTCATAAATGCCCCGGGAACACCATGGCCGGTACAATCTACAGCCGCAATAAGGCGTATGCCGTTTTTTTCGGAAAACCAATAGAAGTCGCCACTTACAATATCTTTTGGTTTAAAAAGAATAAACGATTCTTTGAAAAGACTGCCCAGGTAGCCTGAAGAGGGGAGGATGGCCTCCTGAATACGTTTGGCATAGTTGATGGAATCGGTAATGTCTTTGTTCTTTTCTTCCACCAACACTTTTTGTTTGGCAATGATACGGTGTGCTTTTTTGATTTGCCCGTAACCGCGAAGGATAAAAAGGGAAAAGAGACCAACCAGCGCCAGACCTATGATCATGGCAATAATCAGAATCTTCTTTTTCTCGCTTTCTGCTTTTTGACTCTTGATTTCCACTTCATTCAGTTTCAGCTCCCGGTCTTTCTTCTCACTTTCATACTTCACATTCATCTCGGCAATCTGTTTGTTATTGTCTTTGTTTACCAAAGAGTCGTTGAGAATGGTAGCCTGTTTGAAATAGCGGTAAGCTTCTTCATAATTATGCATTCTGGAATACAGATCTGCAAGTCCTTCATAGGACATTTTGGTGGTGATCGGGTTTTGCAAAGCCTTGGCAAGAGTAAGTGCTTTCTGAAAAGCTGCTATACCCTGAGGCATTTTACCCATTTCCATCCAGGTAGCTCCCAGCTCATTGTATGCATCGGCATATCCGGTTGCTTCCCTGATCTCTCCTGAAATGCGTATGGCTTCATTGATCTGATCAATCGCTTCCGGAAATTTTTTCAGCTGACGACTCAGCACACCCATATGAATAAGGGTTTCGGCCTCTCCTTTTTTATCGCTTTGAAAACGTACCAGCTTCAGTGCTTCGGTATAGTCTTTCAAGGCTTCTTCCAAATGTCCCATGCGCCGGTTAACAATGCCCCGGTTGGTATAAACAGGACCCAGATCGTCTGTATAGCCTATTTCATGATAAAGGTTGGCGCTTTTATTATAATTATCAAGTGCCTGCACCAGATTATCCTGGAAATAATAAACGTTACCTATCATATAATAATCATGCGCCACCGATTTTTTATTTCCTGATGCTTCGGCCAGTTTCAAAGCAGTGATAAAACACTTTACTGCTTCCGGGTATTTACCCTGGTTCATATATATAATGCCGCAATTGTTGGAACAATGTACAACCACATCGGTATAGCCCGAAGCTTTTGCTGCGGCCAATCCTTCTTCGTACTCTTTCAGCGCCTCTTCATAATGCCCCTGATCGGAATAGCAATTGCCCAACCCTTCGTGAAAACTGCCTATATACCTGCTTTTGGCTTCCAGGGCTATGGCCAAACCCGATTTAAAGCTTGTTATGGCTTCGGTATATTGACCGCCTTTGTTTTGGTTTCTACCCAGCAGATCCAAGCCCAGTTGTTCACCGCGAACAAAGCCCGACTTATGAGCCAAAGCAATTGCTTCCTTTACCTTCTCGCTGGATTTATCCAAATGCCCCTTTTTGCGTAGCTCTTTGGCCATGCTGATCTGGATATTGACCTTTCCGGAATCAACAGGAGTATTGTTCATTAATAATTGCAGGGAATCCAACACCCGATCCTGGGCAGGCAGGATGGCTGAGATAAAGAGAGCTAAACCAATAAACAGGGTGCGCATAAAAGTGGATATGGACTAATGTAATGAAATATCCGGGAAGGAGAAAAAACAAATATTTATATTGGCTGGGCTGCCGTTACGGTAGTCAATGATGGAGTTGGTATGACGATAAAACGAAACCGACCCTGCTTCAGCAAGACCGGTTTAGGATAAAGAAAGGAAGAGTAGCAGAATTATATCTATAACTGAGCCGTCTTTATAAAATCATCCAGCTGTTTCATCAGCACACTGTTGTTCAGGATCTGATTTTTTGTTTCCTGGATCAGATAATTCCGGGTAGCATCGGATGAATCGGCCATATCGGAATATTTTTCTTCGGCAATATCCAGAGATATTCTCAGAAATTGTCCGGGCTCCAGCAGCTTCTGTGCCTCATAAGCAAAAGTGCTATTTACTCCTTGCATCATGACATCACTGATGGGTTTGGCCCAGTCCAGTATTCCCCCTGAAGCCATTTTCTTGCTGGCAAGTTCGGCCGTATAATGACCTGTTCCCAGCGAGAGGACACATATATCTTCCTGTTCATGAGCTTGGGTGGGGGAGGCGGCACCTCCTATTTTTACAGCTTCTACTGTAGCTCCCACACAAGGATTATTCATAAATACGCCTCCGTCCACAAAAATACGTTTACGACCTCCATAGATAAATGGATAAGCAGGCAGATAGGTGGGTCCTGCTGATGTGGCCCGGCAGATATCATAGAGCTCCGCATTCAAAGAAGGATCGGAAGCCGCATCCGAAGAGGTAAAAAGAATGGCCTCATTGTTCATGATATCATACGAGGTGACAAAAAGCGGAAGCAGACAGTTCATGATGCGTTTATGATCGAGGGTGTCACGCAATACTTTATCCAGCCCTGTAGCGCTGAATTCGGGTTTTTTTAAGGAAGTAACCTTATTAACAATATTACCCAGCCAGCTTTTCTGAGGGAAGATCTCTTTACCTCTTACAGTATATACCGATAGTACTTCACTCAGATCATATTTGGCTGTTTTCCCGTCATCGGAAACGATTACCGAACAGGCAATCAGTCCACCGGTAGAAGTGCCCGCCACCAGATCAAACATTTCATGGATGCGTTTGCCACCCATCCTTCTTTCCAGCTCCTGAAGCACCAGGATTGGGATAATACCTCTTAAGCCTCCTCCGTCAATACTAAGTATTCTGAACTTTTTTGCCATACGTTTGTTATTTACAACCGGATTGTGACCGGTATTTGTTTGTTTTAATGTTTTCCGTCCTGACGGGTCCCGGTATTTCTCAGGTTAATGAGTTTGTTGAGTAAGTCAAACCAGATTGGCGCGCCAAATGAAATGGCTATAGCCGTAAAGATCCAGCCGATTATTTTGGAAAGTCCTATTTGTTTAATAAAAATGCAAAAGATACCGTAATAATATCCAATCCTTGAAGAATGCTGTTCGGCATTGAGCCTGGTATGCTCTTTTTCTGTGAGTACCCAGCCAATGGGAAGATGTAACATCTGGATATGATCATAACCCGTTCTTATGTTTTGCACCTCTCTTGAAAAGGTGTTGCTGTCTGTTTGTAGCCGCGCCAAATGTCCCTTGGAGGAATCTTTAAGCGGAATCATAACCGCATTATGAACCCGGATCGAATCGGCTTCGTCGGCATACTTAACGGCTTCATTTACCAGAGAGGTACGCAGAAGTGTATTTTCCCATAGCTGTTGGGATATATGTACGGTATCTACATTCATCAGAACTGCGGCACCAATCCCAATCAGGAATAGTATTTTTTTTGTTTTCTTTTTATACCAGCCTGTTACGCGATTCATATACTCGGTATACCAGTTTTCTATATTCGCTTTCAGCTTTTCGTAATTGCCTTCTGAGCTGCTTACAAAAGAGGCCAGCAACGTCCGGGTGTCGCTTGCCCGCATAGTATTTAAGCCATTTATAAAATCCTGTACCGGATTCAGGGTTCGCTTGATATTAGTATTGATGGCACTATCGGTGTCCGCTTCCTGAATCATAAGATCGATAAGGGCCTTGGCAAAATTATCCGATGAGATATAAGCCGGAAGACTTTTTTCTGATTTACGAAGGGTGTCGATGAGGGGATGATTGTAGAGTTTTTCAGCCCAGTCCTTGTTAATGGGATCGTTCAGTGCCAGGGTAATTGCCTCTTTTAATTGCTTGCCTCTGTTGGACAAAATGGAAGCAATCAGTTCATTGATACCGGAAACAAAAATACTCATCAGCAAAAAGATAAAAACAATTCCAATGCCGACTTCTATAAACTGGGAGTTAAACATAGTGTTTTGATCTTGTGTTATAAATGTTGACCCCCACTCCTTGTCATGCTTCGCCTGACATTCCTCTCTCCATGAGGGAGGGGATAAAAGGGGGGCGGTTAATACCCTATAGGTCTGATTGCAAAAAAATATTACAAATTATAATGGCAAGAATATTATAAATAAGTATTTAAGTCAAGATACTTTATAAGTGATAACAGGAATTTCATTTGAAATCTTTATTTATCTACCCTTTTTTTGTGTTATTTAAATGAAATATTTTACGTAAATAAGTCGCCGTTTGATTTTGGAAAGGAAATTAGAATAAAAATCACAGAATGCCTGTAAATAAAGAGAAGGAGCTTTGTAGCGGATTTCGTTTTCCAAGAATGGAAAGTGCGAGTCTTGGAGAACAGGGGTAAAAAAGGGATGTAAGAATTTTAATGCTTTTGTGGGCCTGACAGGGAATCCTGTTCTAAAATCAAATTTACATTTCCGAAAATTTATAGGTCCGGAAATGGATAACGCGTAAGGTTATACCAAAGGAAGAAAAGAGGTATTGATCATTGCCCTGTGTTCCGAAATCGGTTTTAAGAAAAGGAGTGAAGCTGCGGCGGTAATAAAACTCCCAATGTATGGTCCATGCCGAATGAGATTTGGACGATCCGCCCCAGATGCTGTACATGCCTAAACCTGCCTTAGCCGCAAACTCTCCTTGCTGGCTCACTCCCTGAGGCAAGGTGCCTCCTATAGGATAAACATATTCTGGCCCGAGAAAGAAATAAAGTACGCGCCCAAAGCAATTGCCACGCTTTTTTCTCATGTCAAAATTGAGGAGATCTTTTTTAAGGGTGATGCCAACACCAATGGCATTACTCGTTACCGACGAAGGACCCCAGATGGTACCCGAGCCCGGAACAAAAGCCTGTGTCTGATGACTGGCAAAAAACAGTTCCGGATACAGAAAACTCCTGAACTCTTTGGTAATTCCTACTGCAAATCCGGTGCCTTGAACGGCACCATGGTTTGTTCCTTTATGCAGTGCATAATCGGGTATATAGGCACTGGCCAGGATGCCAATGTTTTTCTTGGTACGTACATAATGCTGTGCACCGGCATGGTATGAGCTCAGGAGAATTATACAAAGAAGCAAGTTGCACAACCTACTCATGTACCATCACCTTTCCTTCCGAGATAAACCGGTTTCCGTTTTCACTCATGATACGATAAAAATAAACGCCCGATTCGGCATTCAGGGTAACAGGTGTGATGCCGGTTGTAATGAATACATCATATACAGGCCGGCCCAGCAAGTCGTATATGACCAGACGTGCCCTTTCATTTACCCGATCGGAAAAATCGATGCTGAAAGAACCTTTGTTGGGGTTGGGGTATACCTTTACCAGCGCATGCTCATCGAAAGTTTGAATACCGGTAGTGAGGTGATCGGTGATATTGATATTATCCAGGTAAACGATATTACCCCATCCGGAACGGCTTTCAAAAGAAAACATCACATTGGTCTTGCCGGCCACAGCAGCAATGTTTACCGAATCGGTTCTCCATGCCGCGGTATTGGGAGGCATAAAACAACCGTGTCCATGGCTGCCTGCTGTGTCGGTACCGGCTCCGGTAGTGCTTCCGGTGGTACAAAGTGTCATTCCGCCTTTTGAATACAGAGAGGTCCAGGTAACACCGCAATCGGCAGAATAATAAATCACCAGCGTATCGCTGTAGGTTGGTACATGGCTGGGTTCATAAGCCACATCAAACCACATGGCAGGATGTACCGCAGTGGAGAAATTATAATCGGGAGTATAAAGCTGTTGACGCTCTCCGCTTATGTTGGAAGTGTTGCCACAATTGGCCGGGAAAAACATGCTTTGAGAGCTGCTGTAACCGGAAGTAGTACATAACCTCCAGGTACTATCGCCCGTATTGGGAATATTGAGATACCAACCGGCAGGAGGAAAGGTGGAAGTTTGAAAGTCTTCTGTCATGGGCAGAGATCCTGTCTGAGGCACATCAATATAAGTGGTATAGGTAACCGAGTCGGCTCCTACGCTGGATGTGACAACTTCTTTTACACTGTATACTCCCGGAGTATTATACATAACAACAGGATTTTGTACACTGGAAGTGCCCGGGCTGCCGCCTGCAAAGGTCCAGTGCCATCCGGTAATGGATCCGGTACTTGTACTGTGATCGGTATAGGTGACGCTGGAACCCGGACATACCGATTTAACATTGGAAGTAAAGCTGGCCAATACAGCATTGCATCCGATTAAGGTATTGAACTGATTCATGGTGCCATGATAAACATCCATATCGCAATTGGCGGTTCCGCTAATACCCGGAACAGTTCCTACCCAGGAATACTGTTTGAAATCCCAGGTGGTCCATACACCAATATTTGGAGGAGGAGCCGTGGGACTGCTGCTGTAATCATCGATCCATAGCCCCCATGTATTCAGGGAACTGTTTACATAAGAGGCATTGCTTGGACCTATATAGATAATAGGAGCTATACCGGTGGCATTTTGTACGGTAGTCATCCAGGTTTGCACCCAGGCTGTTAGCTGAGCAGAAGTAAAATAGGTGGACAAGCTGGGGCCTGATGGGGGATCTTCCAGATCAAGTACAGGAGGCAGATAACAGGATTTGATATAAGGTCCGGCTACGCCTAAGAAATAGTTAGCTTCCGCTACAGCAGTATTATTTTCGGGATGTGCAAAATGATAGGCTCCCATCACCATTCCGGCCGCTTTACCATTTACCTGGTTACCTACAAAATAGGAATCTGTTAGCCCCACCCCTTCGGTGGCTTTGGCAAATGCAAACGTATAACCGGCCGCCTTTACCTGAGACCAGTTTATAGTGCCTTCATACGAAGATACATCTACTCCCAGAATGGTTTGCGCAGATACCGTAAAGCTGCAAAGAACAGTGAACAATACAATGTATAATTGTTTTTTCATGAAACAGTTGGTTAGGATACCCCGAAGGATGATTAACAATAAATACAAGGATATTCAAATATAGTAAAATAGAATTGGGATAGGAAAAGGGGGGAGAAGGAAAAGAATAGTTTTATTCAAACGGTCATCCCGATGCGCTTGATAATTTCCGGTTCGGTTATTTCAATCACTTCTTCATAGGGTACACGCAGAAACTCTATATCATGCCGCTCCACTTTTTCATACTCAGCGTTCACGAACGGAGTGATATCTTCAATTTTTACGATCCATTCGGTACAAAACCGTTTCAGCATATCTCCTTTTAAACCTACCTGAATAGCCCTGCGGTCTTCTTCATGACCATACGGGTCGTGATCAGGGTCCCATTGCAAACGCACATCAGTTGCTTCCTGTTGCGCTTTCCATTCTTCCGGGGTGGCATACATAGCAGGCGTGTAGGCTGAAAAAACAGCTTGAGTAAGCATGGTTTTGAAGTGGATGAGCGGTACGGTAATAGCCAGAATATGTTCCTGATGTTCTTTTGTTGCCCAACCGGAACGGAACATCATCCACAAAAAGCCGGGTTTGATCCACGAAAGGCGGTTGAAATTATAATGTGGCCCTCCCAACTGCTGATGTGTAACGGCATATTGGGCAATAGGAGGATTGTAAGCCTGGTATACGATGATGTGATCTCCATCTTTGCGGGCAATGATCCGTTTCCCTTTTTGAGGAAGACGCCGGAGCTGTTCAAGATAGGTTTCGGTTTTAATTAAACCACTCATACATTTGATGTAAGGATAGAGCTG